>Ga0156241_1127_pt1 | contig 5211 bp, 5 predicted proteins | sample RifCSPlowO2_12_FD_107888 | JGI IMG/M metagenome (GOLD analysis project Ga0156241, IMG submission 107888) | Deltaproteobacteria bacterium RIFCSPLOWO2_12_FULL_43_16 | reverse complement strand
CTTGATATTGGCCAGACTGTGGTTATAAAGGATAAGGCGGTTCTGGCAGTTGAGGCAATTGAAGGGACTGATGAGGCGATTAAAAGGGGATGTAGTCTTTGTAAAGAGGGGGCTGTTATTGTAAAGGTGGCAAAACCAAAACAGGACCCAAGATTTGATGTCCCGACAATAGGGATAAGAACAATTGAAGCTATTATTGAAGGGAAAGCTTCAGCCATTGCAATTGAGGCAAACAAAACTATGGTAGTTAATATAGACAAGGTAATAAATATGGCAGAAGAGAACGGGGTATCTATTACCATCATTTAAGAAAAAAACCTCTAAGCCACAGAGGACTCAGAGGAAAAAGCAAAAGATAAAAGACTAAATTTGGACACAGATAAACACAGATTTTTAGGATTAAAAATTAAATTTTTATCTGTGTGTATCTGTGAAAATCTGTGTCCCATGATTTTATTTCTCTGTGTCTCCGTGCCTCTGTGGTAATTTTTTATAATTTCTATGATTGAAAAATATATGAAAAGGGCTATTGATTTAGCCATGACGGCAAAGGGGAGAACGAGTCCCAACCCTATGGTAGGGGCTGTAATTATAAAAGGGGGTAAGATTGTCGGAGAAGGCTGCCATAAAAAGGCAGGCACACCGCATGCTGAAGTTAATGCAATTAATGCAACAGGTAAAAATGCAAAAGACGGAATAATGTATGTAACCCTTGAACCGTGCTGTCATCAGGGTAGAACCCCCCCATGCACAAAAACCATTATAAAGAGCGGAATAAAAAAAATTGTTATTGGAATGGTTGACCCCAACCCAATAATCTCAGGTAAAGGCATAGAGGAGCTGAATGGAGCAGGGATTCAGGTGTCTACAGGCTTATTGGAGAAAGAATGCAAGAGGCTCAATGAGGTATATATAAAATATATCACGTCAAAAAAACCCTTTGTCCTCTTAAAGGTTGCAATGAGCCTTGATGGAAAGATTGCAACCTGTAAAAGGGAATCTAAATGGATAACTTCCGAACTTTCAAGGGAATGTGTCCACAATTTAAGAGATGAGGTAGATGCAGTAATGGTTGGTATAGGGACTGTATTACAGGATAATCCAAATCTTACAGTAAGTTTAAAAAGGGGCAATCTGAAAAACCCTATTCGTATAATTGTTGACAGCCAGTTAAGGATTCCACTGGATTCCAATATTGTTAAATCTGCATCTGCCTCCCGCAAGGCACAAAAATCAAAAGTCATAATTGCTGCAACAAAGAAGGCAGACGCAAAAAAGGCAGATATACTGAGAGAAAAAGGGATTAATGTTATAGAGATAGAGGAAGACAACAAAAGGATTAATCTGCCAAAATTGATGGAAGAACTGGGCAAAATGGAGATTGCAAGTGTAATGATAGAAGGCGGCTCAGAACTCAATTCTGCCGCACTGGAGTCAGGTATAGTTGATAAGGTAATATTCTTTGTTGCACCAAAAATAATTGGAGGTAAAGAAAGTGTGCCTGCTGTGGGTGGAAGGGGTTTTGAAAAACTAAGTGATTCTCTGAATATCCGCGACATAACTGTGGATAGATGTGGAAATGATATTGTTATTGAAGGATACCTAAAAAATGACAAGTGACAATTGACGATTGAAAAAAACATTCCTTAATTCGTCATTGGTCATTTGCCATTGGTCATTTATTAAATTCATGTTTACAGGACTAATTGAAGAAGTCGGAGTAGTTAAGGAGATTTCTAATAAAGGGGATAATCTTAGGCTCACCCTGGCTGCAAATAAGATAATGGATGATATGAGCATGGGCTCAAGTATAGCTATAGATGGCACATGCCTCTCCGTTGTAAAATATACCAACAAGACATTTGAGGTGGATGTCTCAGAAGAAACGGTAAAAAAAACTACCATCGGTGGGTTTAAGTCAGGAAGAAAAGTAAACCTTGAAAGGGCTTTAAAAGTAGGGAGCCGTCTGGGCGGGCATTTTGTTACAGGGCATGTTGATGGGATAGGCAAGATAACGAAATTTGATAAGGCAGTTGACGGGGCTTACCTTAGCATAAAAGCACCAGAAGATACAATCAAATATATGGTATACAAAGGTTCTGTAGCAATAGATGGCATAAGCCTTACAGTGGCAAGTGTAGAAAGTGACTCTATAACTATTGCACTGATACCTCATACAATTGAGATGACAAACTTAAAGGAAAAATCAATTGGAGAGAAGGTAAATATAGAATGTGATATAATAGGCAAATATATAGAGAGGTTTGTTAATCTGACTACTGACACTAAACACTCAACATTTAACACTGATTTTTTGAAAGAACATGGATATAAAATTTAATACAATTGAAGAGGCAATAGAAGACATTAAAAAAGGCAGGATGATCATCCTTGTTGACGACGAGGACAGGGAGAACGAGGGTGATTTGATGATAGCCGCCGAAAAGACCACGCCAGAGGCAATAAACTTCATGACAAAGTATGGCAGGGGGCTTATATGCCTCTCTCTGACGCCAGAAAGGGTGGTCGAGCTAAATCTCCCGATGATGGTTGATAATAACGAATCCCGATTTGGAACGGCATTTACAGTCTCAATAGAGTCAAGGCACGGAGTAACCACAGGCATATCAGCCCATGACAGGGCAACTACTATCCTTACAGCAATCAATCCAAAAACACGGCAGGACGATATTGTAAGCCCGGGGCATATATTCCCTCTCAGAGCAAAGGAGGGGGGAGTCTTAGTTAGAAGCGGCCAGACAGAGGGCTCGGTAGATTTGGCACGGCTTGCAGGATTATATCCGGCAGGGGTTATATGTGAAATTATGAATGATGACGGGACTATGGCAAGAGTTCCCCAGCTCATGGAGTTCTCTAAGGAGTTTGGACTGAAGGTTGTAACTATAAAAGACCTCATTGAATACAGGATGAAAAGAGAGTCTTTTGTCAGGAGGGCTGCAGAGACCAAACTCCCTTCAGACTATGGCGAATTTAAGGTGATTGCATTTGAAAATACACTGAATGATTTTATACACCTCGCCTTAGTAAAAGGGGAAATCACACCTGATAAGAATATACTTGTAAGGGTTCATTCACAGTGTCTTACAGGCGATGTATTCGGCTCACACAGATGCGACTGCGGTGAGCAGCTGCATAAGGCACTTGAGATGATTGAGAAGGAAGGGACAGGCATCCTTTTATATCTCTACCAGGAGGGGAGGGGTATCGGACTTGTCAACAAGCTGAAGGCTTATGCTTTGCAAGACCAGGGGAGAGATACTGTTCAGGCAAATGAGGAGCTTGGCTTTAAGCCTGACTTGAGAGACTACGGTATTGGTGCCCAGATACTTGCCAATCTCGGAGTAAAAAATTTAAGGTTAATAACGAATAATCCGAGAAAGATTGTGGGATTAGACGGATACGGGCTTCACATAGTAGATAGGGTTCCGATAGAAATACACCCTAAAAAGGATAATGTTAAATATCTGGAGACAAAGAGAAAAAAACTGGGACACATAATACCATCAGTAAGCAGTAAGGAGTAAGCAGTAGACAGAAAACAGAGATAGAGGAAAGTTACTGCTTACTGCCTACTATCTACTGCCTAATAAATTTGTAGCGCCGACCTTTATGGTCGGCTAATTGCGGGGGATAAACCCCCGCCCTACGAGAGGGAGGTCTTATGCCTGAGACAATTCAAGGAAAACTGGACGGAAGCGGCTTAAAGGTTGGGATAGTGGCAAGCAGGTTCAATGATTTTTTGACAAAACAGCTTATAGACGGGGCTCTGGATGCTCTTACAAGACACGGCACCAAAGACGGAGACATCAAGATAGTAAGGGTTCCGGGGTCGTTTGAAATTCCATATGCTGCCAAGATATTAGCATCGTCAAAGAAATATGATGCACTGATATGCCTCGGTGTAATAATAAGAGGGGATACGCCTCACTATCAGCATATATCTTCAGAGGTTACAAAGGGAATTGCGGCAATTTCACTTGAGACAGGAGTCCCGGTAATTTACGGTGTCCTTACAGTTGAGAATATTGAGCAGGGTATTGAGAGATGCGGCACAAAATCAGGCAACAGGGGATGGGATGCGGCAATAAATGCCATTGAGATGGTAAACCTGTATAAACAACTAAAAAAATAGATTTTAACCACAGAGACACAGAGGAAATATAAATTATTTTAAAGTTCTTAATCTCGGTGTCTCAGTGCCTCTGTGGTTGCTTTCTGTTTTTCTGTTTTTTGACAAATGAAAAAGAGAAGAAGAGGAAGAGAGTTGTGTCTGAAAATCCTGTATCAGTGGGATATTCAGAAAGATGATATTAAATCTCAGATTGAGGATTTCTGGAAGTATAATCCAACCCCTGATGATATTCAGTCCTTTACTACAAGATTGGCAGAAGGCACCTATAATCACATAAAAGAGATTGATTCAACCATTGAAAGGTTCAGTGAACACTGGACTCTGGGCAGGATAAACAAAATAGATAAAAATATAATGCGGAGTGCAGTATATGAATTATTATATGAAGATGAGATACCATCAAATGTCACCATAAATGAGGCAATTGATATCGCAAAAAAATATGGCACAGAAGATTCGGGTCATTTTGTGAATGGCATCCTTGATAGAATAAAAAGGGAATTAAAGTGCAATAAAAAGAAAAATGTTAAAGATTAAAACCCTGCCAAATGAATTCTTAAAAACCGAAACCGACCTGATTGTTGTATCCCTTTTCAAAGATGTTATACCCCTCAAAGGTGATGCAGGCTATATTGACTGGTTTTTGAATGGACAGATATCAAATCTTATAAAGAAAAAAAAGGTCTTTGGAAATTTTAAAGAGACTGTTCTCCTGTCAAGCCTCAATAAATTGCCGACAGAAAAAATACTCTTGGTTGGATTCGGAAAGGCGGCAAACCTCAATTCCCCAAAACTCCTATACATATTTTCAAGCATTATAGATATTGTCCAGAGGATGAAGGTCAAAGATTTTGGCATCTCTGTTTGTATAAAAGGGGTATCAGATTCAGAATATAACAGGATAGCCGGAGATATGATTGAAGGCATCTTAAAAGGATTCAGCAAAATACAATTATCAGAGAGTGATTGGACAGTAAAGATAGCAGAAGAGGATAAGAGAAGATTTTTAATGTTAAACAGGCTGATGAGACACTCTGTGGAAACTTTTAAGGAAAGGC
>Ga0156241_1019_pt1 | contig 8293 bp, 4 predicted proteins | sample RifCSPlowO2_12_FD_107888 | JGI IMG/M metagenome (GOLD analysis project Ga0156241, IMG submission 107888) | Deltaproteobacteria bacterium RIFCSPLOWO2_12_FULL_43_16 | reverse complement strand
CTGTTTCTTCCCCCTTCTTTTGCCTTGTAAAGGGAATCATCTGCTCTTTTTATTAAATCAAGATAATTGGACACATCTTCAGATATAGATGCTACCCCTAAACTGACTGTTACCTTTAATGGATTTTTTTCTGCCTTAAATCTATGAAACTCTATCTGCTTCCTTATTTTTTCAGCAAGTATGCATGTGTTATCTATATCAGTATCAATAGCAAGAACTGTAAACTCTTCCCCCCCGTATCTTGCGACAAAATCAACTTTGCGGACACTCTGTTTAAGTATATACCCAATCTCTTTTAAAACAGAGTCACCCTGAAGATGTCCGTAATTGTCGTTGATTGATTTGAAATGGTCTATATCCAGTAATATCATTGAGAGGTTTTTCTTAAATCTCTTTGCCCTCTCAAATTCCATTTCAAACATTTCTTTGAAATACCTGCTGTTATAAAGCTTTGTAAGTCCGTCTGTAATAGAAAGGTGTCTTGTTTCATCATATAAGAGCATGAGTTTAAACACCATTGAAAAATCGGTTGCAAGGAGACGAATAATGTTTTCAGATTCCTTATCAAATGCCTGAGATTTAGTGGTGTAGAGTGATATATTGCCTATATTCTCATTGTGTATATTAAGCGGGGCAGACAACCTTGCGGTAATTTTATTATCTGCCTTGTTATCTATTGGAGAACTGTTATTAAGAAAGTGTATTTCAGCTTCATCAGTTTTTTGTTTATCGTGGATATCAAGAAGGATGTGACTTTTTATTTCGCTTATATCTTCATCTGACATAGGCTGTTTAAGTTCTATATATAGTTTGGTTACATTAATATCAAAGAGGCATAGACATAGAGATGAGTAATCTATAAGGCTGTTGACGAGCAATGAAGCCTCTCCAAGAAGCTTGTTTCTGTCATGAATAAAATTTGCAAGCCGTCCTACCTCATTGGAAAGGGTTGATTCAAAAAGTAATCTGTCCAGTAATTGGTTTAAACTGGATTTGATGGATTCCCAGTCTGCGGCACCATGATTTTTAAGCAGGTCTTTCTTTTTTGGGATGGGGGTTTTGGAATTTTTAAGAAGCAGATGAATGGTCTCTTTAAGTATTGAGAAATCTGAGCTTTTAACTAAATATCTGTCTGCCCCTGCCCGTATCCCCCAGAATCTGTCCTGCGGCTGGTCCATACTTGTTAGTAAGATAATAGGGATATCGGAAGTTTCCTTGTTGTTTTTTAGCAATCTGCATAATTGATAGCCGTTTAATTCCGGCATCATTACATCGGAAACAACAATATCAGGGGTGTCCCTGAATGCACGGCTGACCCCTTCCATACCATTACATGCAGTTATGACATCAAACCCATCCTTCTGAAGAGACATTTGCAATGAGACAAGCTGGGTTTTGCTGTCATCTATCACTAATACCCGTTTGTTATTCATTTTAAAATACCCTTTTTGCCACAAAGGCTCAAAGACTCAAAGAAAAACTTTAATTTTTTATAATCCTTTGAGACTTGGTGACTTCGTGGCTAAAATTTCATAAGAATCTAATTTAATACAAGTTTTTGTTTCCTCTGAACCCACTGGATTATCTCGTCAGGAATCTGCTCAATATTACATACCTTCATAACTGCACCGCTCTCAATTGCAACCTTTGGCATACCGAAGATAACACTGCTTTCCTCATCCTGTGATAGTGTAAAACCCCCTTCTTTTTTAATTGCCATCATCCCCTTTGCTCCATCCCTCCCCATACCTGTAAGTATTATACCCATGCAGTGCTCTCCATATGCGGATGCGGAGGATTCCATCAAAAAATCTACTGAAGGACGGTGCCCGGAAATTGGTGGGGCAATACTCAAAAATATCTTCCTATCCATTGTAACACCCATATGACAATTGTCAGGTGCAAAATAGATATTCCCCTTTTCAACCTCTTCGTTGTTATTGCCAACTTTAATTTTAAGAGGGCATTCATCCTGAAGCCATGTAATCAACCCTTCCATAAACCCATGTGATATATGCTGTGTAACCAGAACAGGCAGAGGAAATTTTGGATGCAGTTTGCTCAAGATATAATTTAATACCGGTGGCCCCCCCGTTGAGGCGCCGATAACCAAGATGCCATCTCCATCAGCAGAAATAGATATTCTTTTTGGACGATATTTTTTACTTTCCGGTGGAGGAGTTGGTTTAAAGACTTTTTTGAAAGGGCGAACCCTTGATACAATTTTAATCCGCTGTATAAGCTCCTCTGCCATATCATCTGATGCCTTGCCGGCCGTCAGCATTCTGGGCTTTTCAAGGACATCCAATGCCCCGAATTTCAGGGCATTAAAGGCAACATTTAAGTCATCATTTATTGCGGCACTGAAAACCAATATCGGGGTTGGAGATTTTGCCATTATCTGCTTGGTTGCCTCAAAACCATCCATAATAGGCATGCGGATATCCATAGTGATAACATTTGGTTTTAATCTATTAACCATCTCTATACACTCCTTGCCGTTTTTTGCCCAGCCAATGACCTGTATCTCCTTATCCTTACTAAGGGTCATCCTTATAATCTCTGCTATTGTCGGCGAATCTTCCGTAATTAATACTCTAATCATATATAAAATCAAAATTTAGGAAATTATAAAATTTAACCACAGATTTCACAGATTTAAAAGAAATGTCATTCCGAGCGAAGCGAGGAAACTGACACATAGTGTCACCCTGAACGAAGTGAAGGGTCTTATTATACTATCGGCAATAAATAACTTGATGTAGGGCAGGGCTTTAGCCCTGCAAATAAGCAAGCCTGAAGGCTTGCCCTACAAGTTATTTATTGCCTTCGCTATAGTTCCTTCGCTACGCTCAGGACAAGCCTTCGGGCTTCGCCCTCAGAATGACAGCATTGCTGTCATCTGTGTTAATCTGTGTCCATCTGTGGTTTCATTAAGTTTTTGTTTTTGATATTTATATTTTTCTTTAAATCCTTGTCAGCCGTTTTATAGTTGTTAATAGGTTTGACTGGTCAAATGAGCTTTTAACAATATAGGCATCCGCACCTACCTGTATTCCTCTTTTTTTATCTTCATCTGATTCCATTGCGGTAACAAGGATGACAGGAATTTTACTGTATCTGTTATCCTGTTTAATCTTCTCTGTTAGCTCAAGACCGCCCATATTTGGCATCTGGACATCGCTTACAATAACATCAAAGTTTTTTTCCTGCATCTTTAAAATTGCATCCTGCCCGTCAATGGCAGTTACTACATCATAGCCATAAGATTCAAGTATGTTTTTTTCAAGTGTCCTTGTCATAATTGAATCATCAACCACGAGGATTGAAAGATTCTTTTTAGTATCAGTTTTTTCTATTTTTCTCCTCGCAGAGGTTATTCCCCTGAGCTGAATTGTATTAATCATATCGGTTACATTTAGGATTGGTGCAATATTGCCGTCACTCATCATAGTAACTCCTGAGACATTTCTCACCCTCTTCATATAGTTTCCAAGCCCCTTTATGGTGATGTCCTCTTCGCCAATGAATTTATCTATCGCAAAGGCTGCCATTGTATTGCCTGTTTTAAGGATAACCGCAAGTCTCTCGGAATCATCTTTTTTATCAGACTCGGAGATATCCAATATCTGTTGCATGCGGACATAAGGTATTGTTGAGCCGTTGTAATGGACAGCAAGTCTCCCCTCAATGGTAGGCAGATTCTTCTCTTCAACTTTGATTATCCTTTCAACCATATTAATAGGTATATAACATATTTCATTACCAATGAAGAATTTAATGGCATGAGTTATACTGAGAGTCAGGGGGATTGTGAGTATGAACCGTGTCCCTGTATTTTTTGAGGTTTCTATATCTATTGTCCCATTCAGCTTTTCAATCGCAGCCTTGACTACATCCATTCCGATCCCCCTGCCTGAGATATCCGTAATAATTTGACTTGTAGAAAAGCCTGGTTGAAATATGATGTTCATTATCTGCCTTTCTTTCATCTGGTGGACTTCTTTTTCTGTATATAAGCCTTTTTTTACAGCAGAACCCTTTATATCTTCAATGTCCATTCCACTGCCGTCATCAATTATTTCTATAATGGCATTATTCCCCTTTTGAGACAGTATTATTTTTATAGTTCCATCTTCAGTTTTATTTGATTTTATTCTTTCATCCGGCGGCTCTATTCCATGGTCAATTGAATTGCGGAGCATGTGCATAAGGGGGGACTTGATCTCTTCAAGGATATATTTATCAAGCTCAATATCGCCGCCTGAGAATTCAAATCTTACCTTTTTATTTTCAGAGACAGATATATCCCTTACCATCTTTGGAAAGGCACTCATGATTGTATGGAAGGGGAGGAGCCTTGTCTTTTTAATATCGTCCTGAAGATTTTCAATGATGAGTGAAAGCTGGTGACTATCATCCGAGAGTGTCCTGTGGAGAGAATCAAGCCTGTCATAGAAATATGAAATCTTATTTTCAAATTCAGTTAATATGTGATTCTTCATAATCTCTGAGGCATTATCATTTTGCAGTTTTGCCTGATTCAGATGTATTGACCTTTTATCTTTTTTAAATGCCTGCTTAGCCGAATTGCAGTCATTAATTATTGACTGGACATGTGTGACCCTCTGCTGTGCCTTTAACTTCATGATTAAGAGCTCACCTACTTCTTCCATAAGCCTGTCAAGCTTTTCAGAACTGACCCTGACAGTACTTTTTTGCTGAATAGCAGAAGCCTCCTCACCCGGCTTATGCCCTTTTTTAAGTTCAGGTGTTTTTGTTGAAACTTCAGTCGGGGTTGGATTAAATAAATTGATGGAAGCAATAAGTTTTTTAAATGCCTCTTGGTCTATATCTTTAGGCAGAGCTTCATCAGAATTCTGCCAATTGTATGGAGGATTCATCTCGCTGCCGATTTGATGGATAAATATTTTTATAAAATCCGCACCTGATAGGAGGGTGCTTATCAAGGGAGCCGTTATAATTATTTTCTTGCCCATAACCCCTGATAATATCTGCTCCATGGCGAGAGAGAGTGAGTCCATCTCATTATGCTTGATCATGCGGGCACTCCCCTTCAGGGCATGTATCTGGTTATAGGCAGACTCTATCTCCTTTTTATTTTGGGGATATTTTTCAATCTTAATGAGGCTATTTACAAGGCTCTGATATGAATCGGTTGTTTCCTCCATGAAGAGGTTCATATCTACTGTAACATCTTCCTTCGGCAGGCTCAAGACGCTGTCCTTTTCCTCAGCTGCCTTCTGTTTTTTTGCTGCAGGCTTTGAGATTGGTTTACCCATTGATACCTGCTTTAGCTGTTCAATCAGTGACGCGACATCAACTTCATCTTCTCTGCCACCCTGTGATATGACTTTTACAATTTCGGCTATGTTTTCCAGACTATTGAAGATTAGATTGGCGATTTCAGTTGAAAGGTTAATCTCACCCTTTTTAATCTTTCCGAGAATCGTCTCAAGGTTGTGGGAAATATCCTCTATTGATTTAAAATCAATCATCCGGGCTGCACCTTTAAGGCTGTGTGCATCCCGAAGAATTTCCGATAGGAGTCCTGGATTATCAGGATTCTCCTCAAGGGTCAGTATGCCGCTGTTGAGCTTCTGGATATGCTCATCACATTCTATTTTAAAAATCTCAAACAGCTTTTCAAATTCTTCTTTACTAAAGGTCATAGAGTGATAAAACACAGTTCAAACCGTTCCAGCGGTTTAATCGGCTTAAACGGTTTGAACGGTTGAAACTGCTTATTCGGGCCTTTTAAGATTTCGTCTATCAACCAGCTCTTGTAAATTCTGTGCAATCAGGTGCAGGTCTTTTATGGCATTGCTTGTTTCCTTCATGCCGTTATTGATATGAGTCATAGCCTCGGCTACCTGGTCATTTGCAAGAGATTCCTGCCTTGATGAAATGCTGATTTCATTGGCTGAATCTGCAGTTGTCTGGATTATAGTAATAGAATTATTAATGGTTGAACCCACCTCTAAAATATGGCTGACACCGGCATCAACCTTTTTTGCCCCCTCTTCAGTTGCAAGGACTGTGGAATTGACAGAGGACTGTATCTCCTGAATAAGGGTGGAAATTTTCTCTGTTGCTTTTTTGCTCTGGTCTGCAAGGGAACGCACCTCAGATGCGACTACTGCAAAGCCCTTTCCATGCTCCCCTGCCTTTGCAGCCTCTATTGAGGCATTTAATGCAAGCATATCGGTCTTGTTAGCTATATCCTCTACAACATTTATAATCATACCAATCTGATTTGTCTTTTCACTTAACGATAGAACCTCTTCAGCAATTGTCCCGACCTTATCTTTTATCAGATTCATTTCTGAGATACTTTTTTCCACTGCCTTTTGACCTTCCTGTGCAATAGAAAGGGATTCTTTAGATTGCTGTGCAAGGAATTCTGATTTGGTAAATACCTGCTTTGATGATGCATTCAGTTCTTCTACGGTCGTGGTTATCTGGTTAACAGATGATGCCTGCTGTGAAGTGACCTGCTCCTGCTGTGTTACGGCTGATGTGATTTTAAAAATAACCTCTGCTATAGGTTTTATGACTATCTTTTGAATAAGATAACTCATAGTAATGCTGATTGCTATAATTACGATGACAGCGCCTATAATCCCATTAATAGCATCACCCTTTATATCACTCAAAAGTTCAGCCCTTGATGCTGAAACCTGGAGGATGCCCCGTACAGGGTTATTTTCATATCCATGGCAGGTAACGCATCGGTCATCTCTTACAATCGGTATCAGGCTGGTATAAACAGGCTCTCCATCAATCGTTTCATTATAGGTAACTTCACCGGCAGTCTGCACAGACTTGTTGAACTTATCTACATTTATGTTAATCGGCCTGTCCTGCGGTTTGGAGATTAGTTTCTGCGGAAATGCCTTTGAATTGAGATAGCTGTTGACCTTATCTATTGTATGGTTGTCGGAAAACGCCTCAACTTTATCGGTTCGGAGCAGACGGACCTGCTTAAAGCTCCCTGAGTTCTGGATATTTGTAAGCCAGTTAGAGACATTTTCTGCATTACCAGTAACCATTTCCTCCCTGATGACATTGGTGACTGTGGAGGTGAAGAGGTCTATCTTTGCCCGCTCAGCCTCTTCCATAGCGGTCATATCGTGTTTGATGGATAAATAAGTTGTTATACAGAAACCAATAATGAGTGTAAGTGTAACAGTCAAAACGAGCTGCCTCTGCAGTCTGCTAAAATTCAAAAAAGATAAGATTTTCATTCTTTTTCTCCTCCTCTTTTGTATTGAGTTTTGTTAGAAACTAATTATAAAATATCGCTTATGTTAAATTAGCAGAAATCAATATGCAAGGAAATTATAAAAACCACTGAAGTCACTGAAAGCACAGAAAAAAGAATTTTTCAATTCAGTGTTTTCAGCGGTTAAAATTAAATTTTTGTTTATACATCTTCATTAACAATCAATCTCTCATCATTTAACAACTCCTCTACATCAATAATCCAGAGGGAGGCATTATTTATAGGAAACTCATGCTTGATAATCTTATTTCTTTCAAGGAAGATTGATGATACCGGTTGAATGCTTTCTTTGGAGAGTTCATATAAAGTGCCAAAACTATCAACCCTAATACCTGCCCTTATTCCGTCATTACCGAGTATAAGAATTTTTTGCAGTTCATTATTTTTTTTCTCAGACAATTCTTTTTGGATTTTCTCGGCTGAAGGATTGAGTAATGAACTCAGATTTAGAACGGTTAAGATGCTCCCCCTCAAGTTTATCAGTCCTGATATTACTTGAGGTGTGCAGGGGATATGGGTAATTTTATCAACTTCATGAACCTCGTTGAGATACTTTATATCAATTCCATACAATTCATTTCCGATATTAAAAGAGATGATTTTTATTAAATCTTTGCCGTCGTCAGATTTCTTTTCAATCCGGCTAAGTTTGTCAGCCCTTTCCTTGAAAATCTTTTCCTTTTCACTGTCAGATATCTTTCCCAATAGCTCTGACTTCTTCTGAATCTCCTTAGCCCTTTTCTTAATCCTTTCCCAGATATCTGTTTCTGTTTTTGTATCTATCTTTGTTATTTTATTTTTCATAGGAAATCATAAAAATCATTTAAGGAGAAAGGGAGAAGAAGATGGAGAAATGGAGAAAAATATTTTAATATTTTATTATTATTATTTCTCCCTTATTCTCCATTTCCCCATTTCTCCTTAATCTTTTTCTTTTCTATTCTTCATTTATACCTCAAGTTTTACAAATTCCTCTTTTTCTTTAAG
>Ga0156241_1137_pt1 | contig 10346 bp, 2 predicted proteins | sample RifCSPlowO2_12_FD_107888 | JGI IMG/M metagenome (GOLD analysis project Ga0156241, IMG submission 107888) | Deltaproteobacteria bacterium RIFCSPLOWO2_12_FULL_43_16 | reverse complement strand
TGTTGTATACGGACTTGCAATATGCGCCGCATTACTTGCCCAAGTACTCCATGTGCCAGAGGCAGAAAGTTTGTATTCTACTGTATAGGTGTTGTTTGCATTCGCATCGTTGGTATATGGCATAGAGACTGAGATGCTTGTTGGACTTGCTACTGTGGCTGTGGCTGCGCCGGCTGCTGTAATGTATGCGCGTGCTGTGAATGACCATGTGTAGAGGGCTCCTAATGCATTCCCTGCCTTATCTTTTACACCGGTAGTAATATAAACAGTATAGCTCTGGCTATCCGTAAGGTCGCTTGTCGGGTCTAATACAATCTGCGTATCTGAACATGAAAACACTGTTGCATTTACCCATGTGGCACCGCCCTGCTTTATATAGAATGTAGAGGTAGCCTCAATGCCTGTATTAGTCACGGTAGCGCAGTCTATTGGACCGTTTGTAAAGTTAGCGGTAATATTCTGTATAGTACTCCCGTTTCCGCCTCCTGGCGGGTCTGTCGGAGGATTCACCGAAGGTGCAGTTGTGTCAACGCTAAAGTCTGCATCATTCGGGTCAGTATTACCGCCAAATGAAACCCATCCGCTTGTGCCTCCGCTCACATCCTTTACCCTCGCCTGCCAGTGGTATGATGTATTAGTTAAAAAACCGGAACAGGTAACCTCTAATGTAACCGCAGTTGGGGTTACATAATGGACAAGCGCTCCGGGTGTACAGGAAACCCCGGCTGCATCGCTTCCTACAGCGCCGTCATTATTATCAAAGGCTGTGACAACAGGCTCTACCTCTACCTCAAGATACAGGTCATCCATAGCATTTTGGTCTGTTACATTTGTTACCCTGAATATCACGGATGTCGGGCTTTCATTTGTCCAACCGCCTACCGGTATGGCTGTAAGGGCAGCGCCGCGAATCTGCGACATATTGGAGGCAGACGGCACATTCGGCGCAAGGTTTGCCGCGGCTGTGAGCTGAAGTTCATCTGTGCTTGAATCATAAGAATTTATAACCGTTACATCATCGCTTGTATCAGCAGATGTTCCGGCATTATCTGTTAAAGAAAACTGTATGTCATAGTAGCCCGCAGCAAGAGTGCCGGGGATAGGAGACCATGCGCATGATGCTGAGAACATTGCTGTTCCGACTTTGGTGAAGGCCGGCGTACAGCTCGGAGTATACACAGTATTATCAGGGGCGCGAATCTTAAAGCTTCCTGTATACACAGTTGATGGGGTTGACGGGTCATCATCATCTGTAAATGTTGCCTTAAAGGTTACAGTGTTTGCTGTCTCAATCTGGGTTGAATTCGGCGTTGCATATACAGATGTGATGGCAGGCGCTGCAGTCGGAGGAGGAGGAAAATCGCTGCTGATTATAGACAGGATATTTGCATTCATGTCATAACCGCTCTCGCCGCCGGCAAGGTAGCTATCTTTTATCACTGCCTTCACATCGTAATAACCATATTTTGTTGAATCAAAGAAGGTGTCCTTTGGATTCCAGGTAAGGTCTGCCCTGTATCTGCCGCTGCCAAGACTGGTTATTGTTAAGGCGCAGCTATCAGTATAGGTTGTATTACAGGTTGTTGAGCCTGTAGGCTGGTCTGTCATAAGGACATATTCGGTAGAATCATCAGGACTGCGGATGCTGACACTTGCCTTATAACTGCTGGCTGCCTCTGCATCAACATCAGTAAATTCCGCTGAAAGGCTTACGGTTGTTGCAAAGATACAGCCTCCCCCCACGCAGACATTTCCTGCTGAAGCCGCATTGACATAAGGGGTGCTGTTTAATCCATAAGGCGGCCACGGCATGGTGGGGTCTGCAACAATCTCTACCTTATCAGGGTTATCAGTGAATCCACTCTCAGTTGTAGTATTTTTTGCAGAATCAAACACTGAGATAGATATGTCATAAAGGCCCTCAGGGTCAGTAGATGCCGGTGTCCAGATATATTGGACTGTGTAATTAGGATATGCGCCAGATATTGTAATGCCTTCACCATTTTTTTTAGAAGAAACAAGTGGTTGCGCAGTAGAGTTGTCAGGATTTCTCACCTTTATTGTTACATAAAAGTCATTTACTGTGCTTGTTGAATTAGCGCTAACCAAAGTTGCTGAAATGGTAGTAGAGATTGGATAGCTGTCGCTTGTAGAGTTATCCGGCTGGCGGTCAACCGTTGGGGCGCTCACACTCACTCCGCTCACTGTTACACTGGGATAAATATATAATCTTTCTTTGTAACTATCAAAATCAGCCGCAGCACCATTGCCATCAGCATCCTTGATCTCATAGTAGATGTCATACCAGCCTGCAGGAAGGCCTGCAATACTCAGTACATATGTATCTGTATAAGAGCCTGTTATACTTCCAGTAAATGGACCATAGATTGCGCCGCTTTGATGTCTTAATTTAAAGAAATGCGTTGAACTCCATGCCTCGCTGGCATTATCGCTGATGGTTGCGGTCAGATTTACAGTTGTATCGCTGTTAGCAAGAACGGAACTCGGAGATGCAGACACGGCTGTAACAGATGGTTCTGTTGTATCTGCAGGAACGTTTCCTGTAGTGGTAATGGCAAACTTATTTGAATTGGCAGAGTAATCGCTTATGCCAGAAAGGCCGTCCGGGTCTGTAACAGTTATGCGGATATCATAATAGCCATTAGGGTAGCCGCCTGAATCTGACGGATTCCATCCTGAAAAACTGATATTGTAATTAGTGGATGATGGCGAGCTTACAGTAAGTGTCCCGGCCTCCCCTGTTGTTGTCCCTGAATATCCTGAGACAAGCGTCCTTTCTGCCTTGCCGTCAGGCTCTCTTGCCTTGATTGTAACCAGATAACCCGATGCAGGGCCTGCTTCAATGTCGGTAAAGGAAGCGGTTATTGTGCCGGCATCTGTCCCGGGATTCTGGATATATGTGTCAGCAGGCGCTGTAACTGCGGCTATTCCAACTGTTGGTGGATTTACAGGAAAATTAGGTATGCCGTTAGTTGTAAGTTCTATCTTATCTAAATTATTGGTAAAGAGGCTTTCATTACTCGCCGCCGGCAGTGTGCCGTCAAATATATAGATATATACATCGTATTGACCGGCTGTTTCTGTGCCGTATGTATTCCATGTATAAGAGAGGGTAAAATTGGTTGGGCCGCCTGTTATGGATAGTGTGCCATAAGGATAGTAATCTCCAAGTTGTCCGTTCTTCTTAAAATTCACGAGGGCTATTTCATCTATGTTATTTGGCTTTCTTACTTTGATAGTGGCATAAAAATCATTAGCAGCCTTTGCAATATCACTGTCGCTGAATGCAGCAGTAATAGTAGTTGATGTTGATGTGCCAAGATTTAGTGGATAGATATCAACGGTTGTGGGGCTGGCAGTAACACTACTGATAGTAACATTGCCTGCAAAGGCTGTTGATGCCCATATAAGGAGGATCGCGGGCAGAGATAAACATAGAATGATTTTAAACTTTACTATCATAAATTTTTGTCAGGGATAGTCCCCTGTAGTCTTACATTAAGCAACCCTTAAGGGTTGCCCTACGAAAAAAATGCGAAGAAACAGATTGTAGGGCAGGGCTTTAGCCCTGCATTAAGGCCAATACCGTTTTGACGAGGATAAACCCCGACGCTACGGGCTTTAACGCTTACCCCCCTCACCCCCCTTTAGAAAAGGGGGGTGAGGGGGGATTTGAAAGGGAATTTTCAGAACAAAAAAATCCTGTGTATATTTTAAACCTTTTATCATAAATTCGGGGTAGATTGTCACGAGCCTACGGCTCACCTCCTGTCTGCGTGCAACCTGTTTGCCGTGCTGACGGCACAGGCGCAGGCAAAGGAGCATGAAAATTTTAACCCTCCCCTTAATCCCCTCCCGTCAAGGGAGGGGAGACAAATAGTTCCCTCTCCCCTTGCGGGAGAGGGGCAGAGCCTGCCCCCGAAGTATTTATCGGGGGGTGAGGGGGGATTTTCGGGACAAAAACGGGGGGTTGGAATTGTCTACCTTATCACCTCCACGGTTGCCTGACTGCTTTCACAACCTGTAGGGTTAATGGCAGTTACTGCGTAGGTATATGTAGTGGGGGCGCTTTTTTTATCTGCTGTCTTATCAACAAAGTTGATTATTCCATCGCCATTATTATCTGTAACAAGAGAGTCGCCGCTTACAAGCGCAAATGCCCCGCCTGACGCGCTCCTGTATACCTTATAGCCTGCCATTGCCGCTTCTGCACTCCAATGAAGCACAACTTCCCCACTGCCCTGATTTGCCCTTAAATTGGCAGGCGCAGCAATAGCAATAGGCACCTCTTTTGCGGTTACTCTGAAAGGATAAGCCGAACTTGAGGCATTAAAATATGAATAGGAGGCATTTGTGCCGTCTGTCATAACCACTGTCTGGCCGCTTACCATATCAGTCATAGATAGTTCTATGGATGAACAGGCATCGCCCGCTAAGTGAGAGATGTCCCATGTAAGGGTAATGTTTCTGTCAGTACGATAGCCCTCCACTGAAAAATCCCATGTCTGAGGGAGGTTCGCTGAACGGATGTCATCCCAGTAGTAGTCGGTAGCCCCTGGTATGCTGCTCCTGCCCCATTCAGGGTGATAGAAATAGGAGCGCAGATTGCCGGCAAAAAAGGCGTCCTTTTCATATATTGGGTCGTAGCCATTCGTAGCATCTTTGGATGTCCCTATCTTGAGTTTGCCTTTTTCAGTCCCATCATCTTGCCAGATAATGGACTCCCATTTATAGTAGTCAGTCCAGTCAGCCTGGGCTAATGAGGCATATCCAATTAATATTGACAGTATTAATATGGACAACATAAATCTTTTCATATATACCTCCAAGGGCTTTGATACAATAATAAGTTCACTTGAAAATACCTTTCGGGACAGCCGGGACGGCTGTCTTACCAGTAGGTCAGGCGTCTCGCCTGACATATCATTTTCATCACCCTTTGCGACCGAAGGTCATGTGAGTTTCATATAAAGACACAGGCTGTTTTCACCCTCCACTTTCTCCCCTCCGGTCAAGGGAGTGGAGAATTTCGGAGTTGTTACTGAGCGCCGCAAGTTAAAGTTATATTCATTGCGTAGGGTGTTGTATTGTATACATAGAGCCAGTAACCCTTCCACGGCTCAGCATTGCCGCCGGTGGTAAGCAGCGGCGCATCTGTTGTGTAGTTATTGCCGTCCCAACGGTAGATTGTGTTCCTCACAAAATTGCCAGTAGCCGCCTGCGCAAAGGTGCATGTGCTTGTGCCGCCACAGGAGGCTGATGTAGCGCTCAGGGTTACTGTTATATTCGTTCCTGTTATATTGGTGAGGCACGGATTGCCTATGAGGTTCCAGCCTTTATTTACTGCAATTGGGCCTACGGTAGGGTCTTGCAATGTATATGCAGTATAACTTCCATTATCCCCGCCAACGCTGTCTATATCTATCTTCTTTGTATTATCGCCTGTAGAGTTGAGTATCCAGTAGCCGCTGCCTTCGGTTATATTAGAAGCGCTGGTATACGACCCGTTCCAGCCCATGACCCTTAAGTAACTCAAATCATCGCTGAATAAGGTAATTGTGGGTATACCCGCGCCGAGTTCGCCCGGAACAGATATCATATTGTAGCCGTTGACAGAGAGGGTGCGGTTGTAGGGTATGGCAGTTTTATTATCTTCATTGGTTGTATAATTTCCAACACTATCACGAGCCCTTGCTGTTATGTAGTATTTGGTTCCATTCGTAAGACCGGTAAGCTCATACTTATAGTCGTATGCAGAGCCGCCGCAGGATGCAGAATCTCCTGCTGCTGGGGTTGAGCCAATACTCACTGAAGTCCCTCCAGATGCAGGTGTAGTTGTATTATAATACGCAAAGTAACTTGCTGGCGGCGAAGAAGCATCTGTTGCGCCATTGAAGCAGAGGACAAGCTTTCCGCCAGCGCCGTTATCGCCAACATACTGCGCGCCGGTTGTGGAGTTCCACGTTGGCGCTGTTGTATCAGACACAGCGCTTGTTGTGAATGACCAGTTGTATGCTGTAAGGGCATTTCCTGCCTCATCAGTTATGCCTGATGTCAAACATGCGGTATATTGCGTGCTTCCAGAAAGGACAGCGCTCGGTCTAAGAACCGCCTGTGTTGAAGCGCAGCTTTGAAGCGTGGCGGTCACTAAAGTTCCAGCGCATGTGCTTCCCTGTCTTAAGTGGAATGTAGTTCCAGCTGTAACCGTTGAGCATTTTATAGGACCGTTTGTAAAGTTAGCCGTAACATCTGTTGATACGCTCACACCTGTAGCGCCGCTTGTCGGTGTGGTAGAACTGACCGAGGGCGCAGATGTGTCAAGTGTGATAGTACCCGTTGTAGCTGCGGCTGTCTCATTTGCAGCATTATCCTTAAACATCACATATACTGTCTTTGTGCCATCGCCTGTGGCAATGGTCCATGCCTTGCTTGCAGCAAACGTCTCCCATACCTCAGTGTCAAATGTGCCGTCATTGCTGATCCTCATCTGATAACAGCCTGAGGTCGCATCACTGCATGTAAGCGTGAGTGTAACATTTGTTGAGTTGGTATATGTATTGCCGCTGTTTATAGATACTGTGCCGCTCGGCGCAGCAGTATCCACTGTTATGCCGTTAGATGATGCGCATGTAGACACATTTCCGGCATTATCATACGCCTTGACATTCACATAATAGGTTGTTCCGTTTGTAAGCGTAAGCCCGATTGAGTTCATGCTCGCGGTTGTGCCGGTGCTTGTCCATGTCTTTGTATTCACCTCATTGGCGCTTCCGCACGTGCCAGTGCCTATTGCATACTCGTAACGGTTGAGCCCGCTTCCGCCATCGGTTGAAGCAGTCCAGTTAGCCTGTAAGCTGGTCGTTGAACTCGTATAATTTATGTCTGCGCCTGAGCCGTCGTTAACTGGTGAAGGCGCAGTAGGCGCAGTTATATCAACCGTTATTGTGCCGTCTGCTGTGTCAGTCACAGACTTGGTGTTGGCAGAGGTAAAGGTTATGTCAGATACCCTGCCCTGGAGGGTTCCATTCCCGCTCGGAGAAGCGAGTATGTTATATACAATGATGTATTTCTTTGCAGCAGTTGAAACACTTATGCCAAGCGATGGGCCGAATGTTGCTGTAGTTCCAGAGAATGTCTGGGATGTGCCGATCAGGGTATCAGTTGCATCATACTCGTAGTTGGCAGAGCCTCCGCCATTATCCTCAAATATCCTGACACTCGCCACATTAGAATTAGCAAGTGAGCCTGAGCTTGAAACTACTATCTGATTGACAGTATCTGTGCCTGAGTTTGTCTTTAATTCAAAAGTGCCCACAGCAAGGTTTGTCTCGCCGCCCTTTGCATACTTATTTGAGGTAGCTGTTGCGCCGCTGCTCGCTATGGTCTGCGGAGTTGATGCAGGAGTAGCGCTTGCAGTAGCGCCTGTTGAGACATTATTTACTGCATCGTAAGCGCATACCCTGTAGGAGTATTGCGTGCTGTTTGTAAGGCTTGTGTGCGTATAGGTAAGGGCTGTGCCAAGGTATATCTGTGTGCCTAATGTACAGTTTGCAGGCGCAGTCGCACCTGTCTGATATACAACCTTGTATGTATTGGCACCAGCAAGGCCGCTCCCGCTGTCAGTGGCTGCTGTCCAGTTTAGCACAACCTGTGTGTCTCCGGGTGATGCTGTTAGTGTGCCGTCAGTTGGACCCTGCAAATCCTGTTTAACAATGGAAGACTTTACTGTCTCGGCATTGTTGGAATTGTCAGTTGACTTATACCTTACATACTGAACACAGGTGGTGGCGCATGATACATTAACCGCAGCAGTATAAGCAGTTGTGGGAGTGCAGGTATTAGTGTTGTCCACGCAGTATGTTGTGGAGGCTACCCCTGATACATTGTCGCTGCCTGTTAAACTTACTGATACAGAGCCTGAATTTGTCCATGTATCAAAGGTATATCCGGTTGCAGATGCGCTTGTTGTCGGCGCTGTCCAGTCTATGGCCAACACAGCGTCAGTGTTATCGTTATTAACCCTGCTTGCATTTCCAGATACAAATGAAGATACCGCGGCATAATGGGTGCCTTCGGTGGTGGGTGATGCAACTATATCAAAGGTAATAATATACTTTGTGCTTGTTGTGCCTACAGCCTCGCTCAAACTACTAAAGGTTGCCACATTTGATGAAAATGTCTGTGTTCCGCCAACCTGTATGTCGCCAGCGCTGTATTCCATATTCTGGTCAACATCCCTCCATAGCTTGACAGCAGATATATCAGAGGCATTGCCGGTGCCGGAGCGCGTTATCTGTATCTGCGTTACTGTATCAGTTCCGTTGTTTGTTGATATGTTAAATGCGCTCACTGCCTGATTAGCCGCCCCGCCTGCCGGATATTTATTAGTAGGATTGGTATTGTCGTCAATAGTAGTTGTATTAGCATCAGTTATTTGAACCCCGTCAACCCATGCAGCCTTCGTAACTGATGAGGCATTGCGCAGGTCAAGGTCATATTGGCCATTGGTAGCCGCTGATGTATTACAGGTTAATTTTAAATATATATTTGTTCTTGTTGGACCATCAATGGAACATGTAATTGTGCCGAGGGTGGCATCATAAAGCCTCGCAGAAGACACTATTCCGCCTGAACCAAGCCCCAAACCATGAACCTCCACCATAGACGTAGCGGATTTCCCAACAACAGATGTATAAGACTGTATGGCTGCGCCTGTAGTGCTCGTGCCGGGGGTTATGGCGATGATGTTGGAGACTGAGGAGATGTTCTCTATAAAACCGGTTGGGTCATCTACAGTTCCATCGCCGGCATTACCTGTAGGAACAAGAACGCCATCAGAAGTCAGTATAGCTATCCAGTATGTTATTCCGTCAGTAATTGTATTGGGATAAACAGCCGAATTTATTGTGCTTACAGTATCACCCTGCATAGTAATAGAATATGTTTCTACATTTCCAGGAATTCCTGGAACAGGTTCATACAACGCCCTCATCAAAGGCGCAATTTCTCCCTGATTCCAACTGGTTCCACATGAGGCTGTAGCCGCTCCTCCGGCTCCCGGCGTTCCTGACTTAGCAAGATATAAGCCTGCTGATTTATCCACATCGCAGTCCGGCTTATCCCACATGATGACCCAATCAGATGCCAGTCTTACATTACAGACAGATGTGCCGCCGCCACAATATGTCTTTGCACTGGCAAGAGATTCAGTTGTATATCTAATATCATAAGAATAGGCATTAGTGCCTGTTGTGCCATCATCAGCCACAGCAGTCCACGTAAGGGGGATTTGTGCTGAAACAAGGCTTCCAGAATATCTAATATCAGTTATTTGTCCAGGAGGAGCAGCGTCTGTTGTAGTAGCTGGGGTTGCAGATGGACCAGTTAGTGAACTCCATGATACACAGCCTTGCGCTGGGTCATTATCATCAATATCCCACCCAATGGGAGTAAAAGAATTAAAACCTTTTGTTGCTGCAGATACTCCGTAACAAACATTGCCATTAACACAACCCTCTGCCCTTATTCCATCTTGGGGAACAGGCATGCCATTTTCATCTGTTCTGTAGTAGAGCGCAATACATCCATCGCCGTCTTTATCAGGAAAAGAGGCAAACCATCTGGTGGCTGCACCAGGTTGAGTAGTTGTCTGTGAATAGGTGAATTCGGTATAGTTATTATAGCCATCCCTATCTGCGTCATTCAAACTTAACTTAGATGTTGGGCTGTTGGCAGCTTTAGTGTTATCAAAGATATAATAAGCCACTCCCATGTTATTTCTCGTCTCTCTGCCACCCCAGGCATTGTGGCAATTAGCACATGTGCTGCTCTGGTTAGTTGGTGTCGGAGTTTGATAGGGAGCCACGAGGTCTGTAAGGAAGGATTGCATAGCGTTGCTATCTTTTGGAGATAAAGCAATGATAGAAAATACTGATAAAAGGATTGAAAAAACAGGGACACATCCCATTTTTTTAAAAACCTTCAAAGGGGTGAAGGTTGAAAGCGTAAATATTTTGGAGAGGAATCTGGAAAAAATCTGATATTTGAAGGGAAAGGCTTTTTTAAATTTCTGTAAAACTGTAGAAGTTCGCCATTGTTTATTACCGGGCGAACTTCCTAAACAACTTCTCAACCTTTTACTCTCCATAGCCCCTCCCTGTGGAGTAAACAAAGGATTAATCTTGCGGCAAGATTCTTGAGATTGTTGAAAAAGAAACAATCTCTGATTACACAGATAAAAGATTAGATTGCACCGATTAAAGCTCCTTGAAATATCTGTGTAATCAGTTTTTCTAATCCGTGTAATTAAGGTTGTTGATGACTTT
>Ga0156241_1095_pt1 | contig 22675 bp, 22 predicted proteins | sample RifCSPlowO2_12_FD_107888 | JGI IMG/M metagenome (GOLD analysis project Ga0156241, IMG submission 107888) | Deltaproteobacteria bacterium RIFCSPLOWO2_12_FULL_43_16 | reverse complement strand
GTTTCATGGTCTCCTCCTTGAAATTTAGGAAACCATACAATAGGACAATTCATGTGCTATAAAAAGGACAGTTTATGTGTTGCTGACAGTCATATACAATCTACTTGACTTGAGTTTACAAAAGATTTATTATGTTGTTGCTATTGGAGGGTTTTACATGGAATTTGGCATGTTTGAGCAATTGGAGCAAAAGGTTGAAAAGATTATAGAAAGATGTGGCGAGTTAACTAAAGAAAATGAAAAATTAACAGAGATGTTAAGGTCAAAGGAAGAGGAAACAGAAAGCCTTACACGCAAACTGGAAAAACTTGGTAAAGAAAAGGGATTGGTAAGGGAAAAGGTTGAAACCCTTCTGGAAAGGTTGGAAGGCTTGATTCAAACTACATAAGGCACGTGGAGCGTGCAAGGGGTATCCTTGAAGGCAGTAGAAGTAAATATTCTTGAGCAGAAACTGCTCGTAAAGAGCGAAGATGGCGAAGAGCATGTAAAAAAAATAACGGATTATTTAAACAGCAAAATAGAGGAGGTTAAACAAAATTCAAAGGCTGTTTCAACACTTAATGTAGCATTACTTGCAGCAATGAACATTGCAGATGATTATATGGCAACTAAAGAAAGATTAGTAAGATTGGAAGGAAGGTCTAAAAAGCTTTCAGAGCGTATAGGCAGATTGGTAGACCGTGCTTAGGGTGGTAGACTAAATTCTCCCCTGCGATGTTCGTGATTATAGGGATATTCAGAACCAACACTATTAAATAAGGGAACCTTCCCTGACTGTCCGCCGACGGATTCCCACATAGAGGAAGGGTCGAACGCAGTTATAAAGGTACCCACCTATTTATTAGGTTCGAATACCCTATCAACACGGCATGAAGGCGGGGGAGAAATGATTAAATGCCGTTAGAAGCTTTAATGTAGTGAGTAACAAACATTCAATCATGAGATAGTTTCAACAGGGAGCTTCTAACAGGGTAAAAAGATTTGGAAGGTTTTTTGATTTAGGGAAATGAGGGTATGCTAATAAACTTTGTTCCTTTTAGTAAAAAGACAAGTTTTCTTATTTGCAAAAGTAAGGATTTTGAAATCAATAAATTCAGAGACGATTTCAGTATCTGTTATCAGTTGCTATTGTTTATTTAGCGCTCTACCCATACACCCTCTTCAAATACCTTCCTCATCTACCGCATGAGCGTGCCTCATGTGGGTTGCATAACTTCCAAATACTACATAATAAAGTGTTATCAATTGCTGAGAAAAAAAAATCTCTGAGAAGGGATATTCTCCAACAGCGCTTAAGACTGCCGTTTGAGGAGGTTTTCAAATTAAGCTCCATTATCCAAAAAAAATTTCTGGAGCTAAACGAATTGAAAGATGTGCGACGGCTGGCACTTTATGCAAGCTTTAAAAACGAGGTTCTTGCTGATACTATACTTGAATACGCTACATCTCATGGAAAGGAGGTGTTTTTTCCAAGGGTTGTCAGAGGAAAAAAGGGACTGATATTTTTAAAGGTGCACGGAAAAAAAGACCTTGCGCCGGGTTCCTATGAAATAGAGGAACCCTCCCACGATAGAGGGGAGACAGCACCCGTGCCATCCTTTGACATGATAATAGTGCCTGGGGTTGCCTTTGATACGAATGGCAATAGGCTCGGATACGGCAAGGGTTATTACGATAAGGCGCTTGAAAATGCAAGAGAAGGATGCCTTATTGCCGCACTTGCATTTGATTTTCAGATATTAGATAGAATCCCTGCAGAGGCTCACGATGTAAAAATGGCTAAGATAGTTACAGAAAGCAGGGTATTAAATATAGAAAGGGGTGAATAAATTGGATAGTAATTTACTTATAATACTTTCTGCTATTGCCGGAAGTGCAGTAGGTGTAATAGCAGGTTATTTCGCAAGAAAAAGGATTGCAGAGGGTAATATAGCGGCTGCAAAAAAATTGGCAGGGTCCATTGTTGAAGAGGCTCAAAAAGAGGCTGAAACTATAACAAAAGAGGCCAGCCTTAAGGCAAAGGATAAGCTTTATCAAGGCAAAATTGAATTTGATAAGGAGACAAGGGAGCGGCGTCAGGAACTCCAGAATCTTGAAAAAAGGCTTATAACCAAAGAAGAGAATCTTGATAAAAAGATTGAGGTGCTGGACAAAAAGGATGGTGAGCTTACCAAGAGGGAAAGAAGTGTAAGTCAGCAGGAAAAAAAGACTCAAGATATGGAGAGAGAATATACCGCTCTCTTGGAAAAAGAGCGTCTTCAGTTAGAGCAGATAGCAGGACTTTCTGCTGAACAGGCCAAAAAGAGCCTCATGGAGCTTATGGAAAATGAGGCTAAGACTGAGGCTGCCAGGGCAATAAAAATGATTGAGGATGAAACCAGAGAAATAGCCGCTAACAAAGCAAAGGAGATTATGGCCCTTGCTATTCAAAGATACGCCGGTGAATATGTTGCAGAAAGAACGGTATCTGTTGTGAATCTTCCCAATGATGAGATGAAAGGGAGGATTATAGGCAGAGAAGGCCGCAATATAAGGGCGATTGAGGCTGCAACAGGAATTGATATTATCATAGATGATACACCAGAAGCTGTAATACTCTCAGGCCACAATCCGGTAAGGAGGGAAGTGGCAAAGATGACTTTAGAAAGGCTTGTTGCTGATGGCAGGATACATCCTGCAAGGATAGAAGAGATTGTAAGCAAGGTTGAACAGGAGATTGAACAGACTATTAAAGAGGCAGGAGAACAGGCTGTCTTTGACGCAGGCATTCACGGCCTTCATCCGGAAGTGATAAAACTGGTAGGAAGACTTAAATTCAGGACTAGTTATACGCAGAATGTTTATCTCCATTCTATGGAAGTGGCGTTTATCTGCGGTGTTATGGCAGCTGAATTAGGGCTTCCTCAAAAACTGGCAAAAAGGGCTGGGCTTCTCCATGATATTGGAAAGGCAGTTGATCATGAGGTGGAAGGTTCTCATGCAATAATAGGCGGCGAGTTGGCAAAGAAATACGGCGAAAATCAAAAGATTGTTGAGGCAATTGCCACCCATCACGATGACCACCCTGCATCGCTTTTAGGCATACTGGTTCAGGCAGCCGATGCCCTTTCTGCCGCAAGGCCTGGCGCAAGAAAAGAGATGATGGAAACCTATGTAAAAAGGCTTGAAGACCTTGAAAAGATAGCAACCTCATTCCCTGGCGTTGAAAAGTCTTATGCAATTCAGGCAGGGAGGGAGATAAGGGTTATTGCCAGCAATCAATCTATATCAGATGAAGCTGCTGTGGTGCTTTCTAAAGATATAGCAAGGAAGATAGAAAAAGAGATGAATTATCCGGGTCAGATAAAGGTGACAGTTATACGGGAAACACGCGCTGTTGACTATGCAAAATAATTTGCGTTATAGCGTAATAAACACTATCAACGCAACAAACCCAATAATACACTATGGTAAAGATTTTCTTTATAGGAGATATAATCGGAAGACCGGGCAGGATTGCTGTTAAAGAGCTCATGCCTGATATAATAGAAAAACATTCAATAGACTTGGTTATTGCAAATGGAGAAAACGCTGCCGGAGGATTTGGAATTACCCCTGCTATTGCAGAAGAGCTTATTGGCCTCAAGATTGATGTAATAACATCAGGTAATCATATTTGGGATAAAAAGGAAATTATAGATTATATTCAAGATAAAAAGTGGCTTTTAAGGCCTGCCAATTATCCTGGAGGAACGCCTGGTGTTGGTTGGGCAGTCTTGAAAGCAAAGTCAGATGTAAAGATAGGCATTCTTAATCTTTGCGGAAGGGTTTTCATGGATAATCTTGATTGCCCGTTCAGGATCGGTAAAGAGGCAATTAAGCAATTAAAAGAAGATACATCAATAATCATTCTTGATATGCATGCAGAGACAACCTCTGAAAAGGCTGCTATTGGCTGGTTTCTGGACGGCACGATAAGCGCTGTTATCGGCACTCATACCCATGTTCAGACTGCTGATGAAAGGATACTGCCTCAGGGCACTGCCTTTATAACAGATGCAGGCATGACAGGCTCTATAAACTCAGTAATTGGGATGCAGAAGGAAATAGTGTTAGAAAGATTTTTGACGCAGATGCCAAGAAAGTTTGAGGTAGCCACGAAAGATATAGAAATGCAGGGAGTTATTGTGTCCATATCTTCCAAAACAGGGAAGGCAGTTGGTATAGAAAGAATAAAGGTAGCTTTATGACCATGGACATATCAGGCCAACTCTCTGTTATAAAGCGAGGAATAGTAGAACTCATATCAGAAGAAGAGCTATCCAACAAGTTAAAGGAGAGCCTCAAAACAGGGAAGCCTCTCAGGATAAAAGCAGGTTTTGACCCCACAGCCCCGGACATTCATTTAGGCCATACAGTTCTCATCCAAAAATTAAAACAACTACAAGAGATAGGACATCATGTGATTTTTTTGATTGGCGACTTTACCGGTATGATAGGCGATCCTACAGGCAAGTCCGAAACCAGAAAACCATTGACAAGGGAAGAGGTGCTTAAAAATGCTGAAACTTATAAAAAACAGATATTCAAAATACTGAACCCTGAAAAGACGCAGATTGTATTTAATAGTGAATGGTTTTCAAATATGAGCGTGATAGAAGTTGTGAAACTTGGTTCAATGCAGACTGTAGCAAGGATGCTTGAGAGGGAAGATTTTAAGAAGAGATTTAATAATCATCAGGATATAACCATACTGGAATTTTATTATCCATTATTCCAGGCATATGATTCAGTATATTTAAAGGCAGATGTTGAGCTCGGCGGCACTGACCAGCTTTTCAATCTTCTCATGGGCAGAACCCTGCAAAAAAAGATGGGGCAAGAGCCTCAGGTTGTGATAACTATGCCTTTGTTAGAAGGTCTGGACGGCGCGCAAAAAATGAGCAAGTCACTTGGAAACTATATAGGAATTACTGAACCTCCTCAGGAAATATTTGGCAAAATCATGTCTGTATCTGACGAGCTGATGGTTAGATATTATGAACTTCTAAGCTCCTTTTCCAATGCAGAGTTTGAGGCGTTGAAAAGCGGTTTAAAAAAAGGCGCTGTTCATCCCAAGGAGGCCAAAATAAACCTTGCAAAGGAGATAGTGGCAAGATTTCATGGAAATGACGCAGCTATAAAGGCATCTGCCGAGTTTGATAAGGTATTCAAATCTAAGGGCATCCCTGAAGATATAGAGGAGAAGACCCTAACAATTCCTACGCAAGACATTGGTATTATAGACCTTTTAAAAACAACTGCTTTAGCCCTTTCCACTTCTGAGGCCCGGAGGCTTATCCAGCAAGGCGGCGTCAGTATTGATGGGCAGAGGGTGTCTGATATAAACCACAAACTGGTTGCCAACAGAGATTATCTGTTGCAGGTTGGAAAAAGAAAATTTGCAAAGATTTATATAAAAACCAAATGCGGTCAGGAATAAATTTTAGCATCATCATCTGGAGTCATTAACCTTGGGCAAGGCGAGCAAAAGAAAAAAAGAGGTTTTGAATAGCGATGTAAAAGGGTCTGACTTTGGAGAGGTAGTTTTACCCTCCATCATTACACGATACGGCTTCCTTCTTGCACTTTCCCTCATAACCATAACAGCCTTTCTCATTTACTCAAAAACATTCTCCTCTCCATTTCATTTTGACGACACATCAAGCATCGTAGAAAACTATAAGCTCAGAGATTTTTCTAATTTCTGGCCGCCCTCTGGTTCCAGATATATCGGAGTTCTGTCATTTGCCCTCAATTATTATTTTGGCGGGCTTAATGTCTTTGGCTATCATCTTGTTAATATTATCATTCATATCATAAATAGTCTTTTAGTGTGGTGGCTTGTTATTCTTACTTTCAAAACACCTGCAATGGAGAGGATAAATACAAATCCTCAATTGAAATATTTTATAGCCTTGTTTTCCAGTTTAATCTTCATCAGCCACCCTATCCAGACGCAGGCTGTTACCTACATAGTCCAGAGGTTTGCCTCTCTCGCAACGCTATTTTATATTCTTTCCATTGCGCTTTACATAAAGGCACGGATAGGAAGTGGGGCGTGGGAGGTGGGCGGTGGTAAAAGATTTTCCCACATCCTACATCCCACATTCTACACCCTTTCTATCCTCTCTGCCATCCTTGCCATGAAGACAAAGGAGATAAGCCTTACCCTGCCGTTTGTTATTATACTCTATGAGGTCATGTTCTTTGCATCCACAAAACAGAATTATGGTTTCGCAAAACGGCTCCTCTATCTTATACCCGTTACACTGACCGCCTTTATTATTCCCTTAAGCCTCATAGGCACAGATAAACCCATTGGAGATATGTTAGGTGAATTAAGAGAGGCAGCACAGGAGACAGAGGAGATTTCGAGAAACATATATTTCTTAACACAGTTCAGGGTAATAGTTACTTATATACGGCTTTTATTCTTGCCTATAAATCAGAATCTTGATTATGATTATCCTTTATCGCATTCTTTATTTGAACCGCAGACATTTGTATCTTTTCTTTTTCTTTCAGCCATATTTGTCTTTGCTGTTTACCTTTTTATACGGTCACGGAGAACGGATAACGCACACGGTCTTTTGATTTCCTTCGGCATCCTCTGGTTTTTCATAACCCTTTCAGTTGAGTCATCCATAATTCCTATACGGGATGTGATATTTGAGCATCGGCTGTATCTGCCGAGTGTAGGAATAGTAATTGCCTTTAGCTCTGCTGTTCTTTATGGAACGAGCTATGCAAGGGAAAGATTGGGTATTAAGGTCTCTCTTTTACTTGCAACTTGCGTGTTGTTGCTTGCAACTGTCTTTCCATTAGATATTGCTACTTACAAACGAAACCTTGTCTGGAAGGATGAGGTAACCCTGTGGGAGGATGTGGTGAGAAAGAGTCCAAGAAAAGCAAGGGCACATAATAACTTAGGTGTTTACTATCACTACATGCGCGGTTGGTTAAATGAGGCTATTATGGAATACGAGACCGCATTAAAACTCAAACCAGATTATGCGGAGGCTTATTATAATCGAGGAAATGCCTACAGAAGTCAAGGTCGGTTAGATGAAGCCATACAGGAATATCGCACTGCATTAAAACTCAAAACAGACTATGCAGAGGCCTATAATAATCTGGGGAGCGTTTATTATATCCAGAGGCGATTTGATGAAGGTATAAAGGAGTACATTACTGCACTAAGACTTAAACCGGATTATCCAGATGCCCATTATAATCTTGGCCTTGCCTATACAGAGAAAGGATTAAAGGAAGAGGCACGAGAGGAATTTAAAAGGCTTTTAGAGATAAAACCTCAAGATACAGAGTCGCTAAAGATGTTTGAAATACTTTCCCGATAATAAAATTTAAGAAACTGTATATCATGCGTTTCATTGTAGAAAAGGCAGGTTGGGTTACTTATCCAACCTGCCTTTGGTGCCTTTGTATTTTTTTATGGTGCAGGTGCAGGAGAGCCGTCAGATTTTACATTATATTGACCCACACCTGTATCCCCAGAAATAGTATCATATACATTAAAGCTGATATTAGGAACACTTGATTCTGTCACCACCCATATATCTCCCCCACCATTACCGGTAATCCTGTTATTGATGATCATGTAAGACGAGTATCCACCGCCAATATCAATTCCACGGTCGCTATTTCCTACGATAGTATTACCTGCAAGAGTTCCTCTCACGGCAACAGAACTGAAAATAATATATGCAACACCTTCAATATTCCCTGTGATTATGTTATCCATAATTGAAGGAGTGGTATCACTATCTACGCTAAGAATACCGTAGGTATTCCCAGTGAATGTGTTTTCTGCAATGGTGGAAGAAGAATTGATGTTGTATATCCCAAAGTAATTCGCTTTCATTATATTTCTACCAATAACAGGGGAAGAGTTGTCGTTATAAATTCCCCCACCCTGATTCCCTGTAAAAGTGTTCTCTGTAATAGTGGGTGATGAGGAGCGGTTGTCTATTCCATAGAATCCCCCTGTAATAGTAAAACCAGAAATGGCCACATTGGTGAGGCTTCTTAAAGCAATGACATATTCCGTAGATGGAGCCTGTATCGTCGTCACATCCCTTCCTGCCCCTTGAAGATGGATATAACTCTTCATAGTTATATTCTCAACATAAGCCCCCGGCATTACCTTGATGAGATATGGATTGGTAGCACTCGGAGTAACGGAATCAATAGCAGCCTGAATAGATGTAAAACCCCCTCCTGATTTTGCCACAACTATCACATTTGCAGGCTTTTGTATCTTTGAAGAAGATATTGGCCCTGTGATCCTTGAGTCAGTAACAGCGCCATTTGCTATATCGGATGAAGTAACCTGCCCATCCTCTATCTCAAATGAGTTAATGCAAGGAGCCTTACATGCCACATCTGTTGCAGCAGCAGCCATTGCGTCCTTTAACCCTAAAGTCATGCAGAAGATAAATACACTCAGTAAAATAAGAATTTTGTTCTTCATAAACTGCCTTTCTCCTTTATTTTAAATTTTTTTGTGAGACTAAACACGCGCAACTAAACCTTCCTGCGATCACCACCCCCTTTGCTTTTTGATTAAACACCGTCCGTATAGCATACCCCCCCCCATTATTGTCAAGCTTTTTAAACACCCTTTTAAACACCTATCCAATTTCGTTAATTGAAAAACTCTTGCATTTATTATTCTATTACGCTACACTTTGCAAAAATAAGGTGTAAAAAATGATAGTTCAGTGTGATGCCTGCAATACAAAATTCCGCCTTGATGACTCAAAGGTAAAGGATAAAGGTGTAAAGGTAAGGTGCACCAAGTGTCAGAATGTGTTTACGGTTATGCCACCGTCACCTTCTCCTGTCGAAGTTCCTCCGAGCCAGGAAGAAACCTTTGAAACCTCATTTGGAACAAAACCTGAATCTGCCCCTAAAACGGCGCCGCCGGATTTCGGCAGTTTTACTGAAGAACCCGCACCACCCAAAAAAGAAGAGGAAAAAATTGAACCTTCGCAATGGAGTATGGAAGGAATGGGTTTCTCTTTTGAAGAAAAGCCAAAGGAAGAAACCAAAATAGAGTTTGATATAGGCGCCTCACCTACAAAAGAGGAACCGTCATTTTCAGTTGAAGAGAAAAAAGAGGCTCCCCAGCCAGGAGTAAGTGAATTTGATTTTAAAATAGGCGGAGACGCTGCTCCGTCATTTAAGGCAGAAAAGAAAGAAACTTCTTCATTTCAAGAAGTACCAGGTTTCAGCTTTGATAAAGATTTTACATCTGTGCCGACAGCTGAAAAAGCGTCTTTTGAGATAGAACCTCCGCCGACAGAAGAGGAGTTTGTTGTCTCTCCACCAGCAAAACAAGAGGCAAAAACCGTAATAATGCAGCCACCGGGGATATCTACCCCATCTTCCATGGCATCAGAAGAAGATTTGTTTGGAAAGGGGTCAGGTGAATCAAAAGGAGTATCGTTTGAGGTTTCAGAAAACAAATCAATTATGAGCCGTATAATAATTTTCGTAGTTATTATTTTATTATTAGCAGGCGGGGCAGGCCTATTTTATCTGAAGGGAGGAGCCGGAGTATTAGAAAATATAATAGGGGGCAAAACAGCGCCACAAAAAAATTTGGATATTATTGACCTAAAGGGGCATTATGTGGATAATGCTTCTATAGGTCGTTTGTTTGTATTAGAAGGAAAGGTGATAAGCAATTCAAGCATGCCCAAAGAGGTTAAAGGTATACGCGGCATTCTCTTTGATAAAAGCGGAAAACAGGTAAAGGACGCATGGGTTGCGCCTGGCAGGATTCTGTCTCAGGATGAGTTAAAGGCCATATCTGCGGTTGAGCTGGAAAAAAGATTTAAAGATAGAAAAGGCACAATACCTTCAAAAGGGGTAGTCCCTTTCATGATAGTTTTTCACAGCATTTCTAATGAACTGGCAGAGTTTAGCGTAGAAGTCAGTCAGTAGCATTCTTAATTTTTTTAAACTTCTTAAACTTCTCCTTCCTTCTCACACAAAAAATATCAGAGCCTATGTTAGAGGCAGAGCTATTAACCTTTGTAAAAATGCTTGTTAAAGATATATCCTCACTGCCTGAGTACGACATGAGAATTATGCTGCTGGGACGCAGGCTTGCCGGATTGGAGCCTGAGCAAGCGGCTCTTGTGCTTCATGCATTTTATGATAAGACCGTTGAACATCTCCTTGAATTTAGAAAGGCAAAGGCCCTCATGGCAGACCCAAAGGATTTGAGAGTGTTTATCGGAGAAGAAAAAAGCAAACTTATTTATCTTGCCTCTCTTGAGCTTGGACTGCATAAAGTTAGCCGATTTTTTACAGACCTGCCGCCTCACAAAAAAGGTTTAGGCGGATATGACACAGAAGAGGATGCAAAAATGGAATTGATAACATTAGGAGAGAGAAGGGCAATATCAAAGGGATGGATAAAAGATAAATTAGACAGACTTTTATCAGACCCCGACCCGATAGTAATTGCAAATATATTAAGCAATCCAAGGATTACAGAAAAAGAGATTGTAAAAATAGCGTCAAAAAGACCAAACTTCCCCACTATCATGAAACTTATATCAACGCACAAACGATGGGGTACGAGGTATGCGGTAAAAAAGGCGTTAGTTCAAAATCCTTATACACCGCCGCGAATATCCCTTGGGCTTTTGGAGTTTCTTTTTTCTCAAGATTTAAAAGAGGTGATTCAGGATGGCAGTTTGCACCCACAGGTAAGACAAGCAGCAAAAGAAAAACTTGAGGAAAAAAAGACAAACTAAAAGCTTTTGTCTGCCGTGCAGGTTTTAGAGCAGATTCTTATACCTTTTTTGCGGGTTCTTCAGGTTTTGATTCTTCTTTTGGAGAGGTTGCATCCGTATCAGACTCAGATGACGCTTTTTTAAAGTTTTTTATAGCCTGGCCAATACCTGTACCTATGCTGGGGAGTTTACCCACACCGAATATTATCAAAATTATTATGAGGATAATTACAAGCTCGGATGTTCCTATTCCAAACATAAAGGCGACCTCCAGAAGGTCTTTGTTCAATAGTTGCAGATTCCTTTATTTATGTCAATAAAAATTTTATCCATAAGACATAAAAACCGTCTCATACAATTTTTCCTATTATCTTTTCTACTTCACATTGGCGTTCTTTTTATTATCCCCCAAATAAAGCTCCATAAAAAGACGATGCCGCATTTAATACCTGTTGATGTGATAGAAGCGCCCCAATCCGTGAAGAGAAAAGAAAAGGAGTCAGAGGCCGGAAAGCAGAAGCCAGAAGAAAAGAAAGAACCTCTGATAGCTGAACCCAAACCATTAGTAAAACAGGAAAAACAAGAACTGCTAACTCAAGGAAAAAGGACGATAGAGAAAAAGTTAGAAAGAGGAAGCAGAGAGACCGAAGGGAAAAAAGAAACACTGCCAACAACACCTGTATTAAAAGAGGAAAAATCTGTAAGCCTGTTCCCCGCAAAAGAACGTCTTTCAGAGCTTTCAAAGGAATACGAAAAGCAGGCGCCTGTTGCAGAGGCAGGTAAAAATCTTTCTTTTGATACCAGCGAGCCGAGGTATACCTCCTATCTTGAGGGGCTGAAGGCTAAAGTTTACCACGAATGGGAATATCCTTATGCTGCTGCAAGGGAGGGCCAGTCAGGCAGACTTTTTGTTCGCTTTACAATTTTAAAAGATGGTATATTAGAAGAAGTGACGCTTATTAAGTCTTCGGGCTATCCAATACTTGACGATGCGGCGTTATCTGCTGTAAGATTAGCAGCGCCATTCTATTCGTTTCCAAAAGGCTTTGGCAGTCTTGAAAAAATTACCATCAATGCCTCTTTTGAATATATATTGGAACCTTATGTCAGAAGCAGTCAATAGGAGAGAGTTGCTTTGAAGGTATCTGAGATATTTTTCAGCATCCAGGGCGAGTCCACATACGCAGGGCTTCCGTGTGTTTTTATAAGACTTGCAGGCTGCAATCTTAAGTGCAGGTGGTGTGATACAACATATGCCCAGCCTTCTGACGCAGGTGAAGAACTTTCCATTGACCAGATAATCAAGGAGGTAAAAAAGTTTAAATGCAGGCTCATTGAGATTACCGGCGGCGAACCATTGCTGCAAAAGGAAACTCCGGAATTTTCAAGTAGACTCCTGAAGCTTGGTTATGAGGTGCTTATTGAGACAAACGGAAGCGTAAATCTTGAGCCGGTCAATACTAAAGCCATAAAGATAGTTGATGTCAAGTGTCCGTCCAGCGGGCATGACGGCAGTTTTTTAATGAAGAATTTAAAATATATTACATTGCAGGATGAGATAAAATTTGTTATAGCAGACAGAAAGGATTATGAATTTGCGCGCGATTTCTTAGAAAAATGTATCAAAGACAAAACCGCAAAGATACTTTTTGCGCCTGTGTATCCGCAGATGTCTTCTCAAGAGCTTGCAAACTGGATATTAAAAGACAGGCTCAAGGTAAGGTTTCAACCTCAGATGCATAAATTTATTTGGGGAGAAGAAAAAGGAAGATAGATGCAGCTATTTGTTTTCAGCACCTTAATTCTTTATATCGCAGGCTTTTCTCTTATTGCTCTATATCACATAACAAAAAAAGAGCCGTTAGAAACCCTTTCCAAGTCCGCTATTCTAATCGGGCTTATTTTCCATACAATTGCCCTGTCTATAAGGACATACGAGTCAGGCCATGCACCCATGCTGGCCATGTATGAGACACTGCTTTTCTACAGCTGGTCAACTGTGTTTGTAAGCGCCGTCGTTATATTCAGATACAAAGAAAGATTTACAGAGCTTATAACAATCCCGGTTGCGATTCTGGCTGTAATATTTGCGCAAACCAATGAAACGCCGGCAAAGCCGCTTACCTTAATCCTAAAAACACGCTGGTTTGAGACTCATGTCATAGCATCATTTGCAGCCTATGCCCTTTTTACTCTATCATTTGCAGGGGCAGTATTATATCTAATCTATGACCTAAAAAACCCAATCTCCGAGATTAAAAAGGACTTTCAAGATATTGCCAACCGTAGTGTGCTCTGGGGCTTCTTCTTCTTTTCTGCATCCATGTTTGCAGGCGCTGTATGGGCCTACCTTGCATGGGGCACATACTGGCTTTGGGAGCCAAAGGTCATTTGGTCATTCATCGTATGGTTTTATTACGCGGGTGCAATGCACGCATATTATGTAAAGGAATGGCGAGGCAAGGGGTTGGCAATCGCCACGATAGTTGGTTTTTTCGTGGTGCTGTTTACTTATTTAGGGGTGAGCCTGCTTATGAAAAGCAGCCACAGTTTTTGATAGCTTTGGAAAAAGTTTGGCATCAGTTCGTTATCTATCGCTACAGTGTCGTTATGGCTTTAATACATCAATATAAAAATTGAGATTTACTTATAGCGCCAACCGAGGTTCAAATAAAAAGGGCTAACCACTGCTGGTTAGCCCTTCAATTTACATGGTGCCCAAGGAGGGAATTGAACCCCCGACACGAGGATTTTCAGTCCTCTGCTCTACCGACTGAGCTACCTGGGCGTGTAAAACGTAGACATATAAGGTAATTTATAAAAGCTGCTCTTGTCAAGGTTTTTCTAATCTGCCCATATCACCAAGCTCATACTGAATAATTGCCACAACACTTATACTTGCGGTCTCTGTCCTTAATATCCTTGGCCCAAGCATTACAGGTATAAAGCCCGCTTTTTTTGCCTCAACAACTTCTACTTCTGAGAATCCGCCCTCAGGGCCTATTAAAGCAACACAGCCTGAAAATTTATCTGATTTCAAAATATCTTTAAGATTATTCCCTTTCTCACCTTCCCACGGAATGATCTTTAAATATCTTTTATTATCCGCAGGCCATCTGCTTAAAATTTCTGCAAAAGTCGTCGGTTTTTCTATCTTTGGGATAATACTTCTTTTACATTGTTTGGCAGCCTCAAGGGCTATATACTGCCATCTCTGAGTTTTTTTTGCAATCTGCTCGCCTTTTAACTTTGTTACAACCCGTGAGGTAACAAATGGTATGATTTTTGAGGCGCCAAGCTCTGTCGTCTTCTGGAGTATGAGGTCTGTTTTTTCACCCTTTGCAAGACCTTGGCATAGGATTATCTCAAATTGGCTTTCTCTTGAAATATTAAGTTTTTTTTCTATAATAATGCGGGCCTCGTTTTTACTGACTGTTTCTATGATTCCTGCAAACTCTAACCCCTTTCCATCAAATACAATCACATCATTGCCTTTTTTAAGCCGTAGCACATCCTTTAGATGGTGAAGCTCTTTGCCGGTTATCAAAACCATCTTTTCTTTATCGCTAAGTTGCTCTATAAAAAATCTCCTCATACCTACCCCTGCAATAATATTAAAAATCTTTTTCATAATAATACTAAAAATACCTTGACGCAATAGTATTGTTAGTATATTTTTGATGTATAATGAAAAGCAAAGATATTGCAGTGATTATACTGGCCGCAGGCCTCGGCAAACGGATGAAATCAGATATCCCAAAGGTGCTTCATCCTGTTGCGGGCAGACCGATGCTTTTTTATCCAATTGAAGTCGTAAAGAGCCTTGGGATAGACAAGGTCGTTGTTATTGTCGGCCACAAGGCTGAGGAGGTAATAAATACCTTGCAGGAAGTCAGGAGTCAGGAGTCAGGAGTCAGGAGTCAGAACAAATCCCAAATACAATTTGTTAAACAAGAACCTCAGCTCGGCACAGGCAATGCTGTTTTATGCGCAGAAGATAGCCTTAAAGACTGGAAAGGCAATGTCTTGATTCTTTCTGGCGATGTCCCGCTTATTACAAGAGAAAGTATCCTCGGCCTTTTAGACCTGCACGCCCAAAAGAAGGCGAGCATATCATTCATATCAGCCATTGTTGAAAACCCCACAGGCTATGGCAGGGTGGTAAGAGATAAAAAGAGAAGCGTTATAAGGATTGTAGAGGATAAGGATGCAAGTCCCAAAGAAAAAGCAAACAACGAAATAAATACCGGCATATACTACATATCGGTCCCGTTCTTATTTTCAAGCCTAAAAAAAATAAAAAAGGAAAATGCACAGGGTGAATATTATCTCCCTGATTTAATAGGAATGGCTGTAAAACAGAAAAAAAGGGTTGCGGCGCTTACTCATATAAACGCTGCTGAGGTAATGGGCATCAATAACCGCATTGAGCTATCTGAGGCGAATGAAGAAATGAGGGAGAGGATAAATAATGAACTCATGCTTTCCGGAGTTACGCTTATTGCCCCTGAGACAGCTTATATCCATAAAGGCGTAAAGATTGGCAGGGACACGACTATATATCCTAATGTATTTTTAGAAGGAAATAGCAGTATTGGTGATGGGTGTCTGATAGAAGAAGGATGCAAGATAATAAATTCTACCATCGGCGATAATTCATCAGTAAAAAGCCATTCTGTTATTGAGTCATCGCAAGTCGGGCAGAATGTCTCTATCGGACCGTTTGCGAGGCTTCGGCCTGAATCTGTAATTGAAGATACGGCAAAGGTTGGAAATTTTGTTGAAATAAAAAAATCAAGGCTCGGCAGAGGCACAAAGGCAAATCATCTGTCATATATCGGTGATGCAATAATCGGCAAGGATGTTAATATCGGCGCAGGCACAATAACCTGCAACTATGACGGCATAAAAAAACATCAGACCACAATAGAAGACGGCGCATTCATCGGCAGCGATACGCAACTGGTGGCTCCGGTGAAAGTCGGTAAAAACGCCTATATCGGCTCCGGCTCTACAATTACAAAAAATGTGCCAGCCGGTTCGCTTGCATTAAGCAGGCCAGAGCAACGGATTGTTGAAGGATGGGTGGAGAGGAAGAGGTTGAAGAAAAAGAGTGCGGAGCGTTAGATTGCTTGATATATTCTTTTGAGGAAATTACGGCAAAAGCAACATACAAAATGGATGCTAAAATAAAGGTAAAAAGAAAATCACATGGAAAAGTTAAAGAATCAACAGCAATCTATGGCACACGTTTGCCTATCGGGTATACTCGAACCTGTAATTGTCCTCCCACTCGTATAAATTGTCTATCCGCAAAAGAATGGTTGAAAAGCCAAATCGGCGTTTGGCAATTTTTTTATGAAAGCAGAGACATCCGCGATAAAACTATTCATCCTGCCACATTCCCCATTACCTTGGCAAAAAAAGTTATGGAACTTTTCACACATCAAGGGGAGCTTGTGATTGACCCGTTTGCAGGGAGCGGCACTACACTTGTAGCTGCTCAAGACCTCAATCGCAATGCCGTAGGTTTTGACTTGCAAGGGGAATATATTGACCTTTGTAAAAAACGTTTGGCTACTAATCAGCTTTTCAATAACGCGCAACAATTGGCGATACAGGATGATGCAAGAAATATCTCAAAATATTTTGAGCCGGAAACTGTAAGTTTAATCTGGACATCTCCACCTTACGCCAATCTTTTGAATCGTGCAAGAAAAAATAAATCGCGCAGAGACCGCAAAAATGAGCAGCTTGGAAAGGTTGAGCAGTATTCTCAAGATGAAAGAGATTTAGGAACTATGAATCTTGAAACGTATACAGTGGCCATGGGAGATATTTATGAAAATATGCTTCCCCTTCTGAAACCGAAAGGCCACTGCGTTATCAATGTGCCTGATATGTGGTGGGAAAACAAAAGAATAACAATCCATGTTTCTTTGATAGAAGAGTTGAGAAAACGCGGTTATGAATTGAGAAATGTTATCATTTGGGACAGGACAAATATTGTAAATAAAGTAGGCATATTCGGTTGGCCAAGCAATTATATTACGATGGGAGTTACTTTTGAGTATTTATTGGATTTTTGGAGACCGGCAGCGAAATGAAACTCTATACAAAAGAAGAACTCATCCAAGAAATGCGGGAAATTTTCAACAATGGTTGGCATAAAAGTGTAAAGAAGACCGTTGACACTCGGAATGACGGCGCTGTGGGCAATACCCTGGAATCGCTCTTACACATAAGAGAAAACAATTTGCCCATACCAAATACCCGCGAATGGGAATTGAAAGGACAAAGGTCTCACACAACATCGCTAATCACTTTGAAACATATAGAACCATCGCCCACTGCCGCTCAGATTGTATCAAAATTATTGCTTCCCAAGTATGGCTGGAAACATAAACAGGCCGGCAAGAAATATCCCGCGCATGAGATGAGTTTTCGGTCAACAACAAGCGCAACGGATTACACCAAAAGAGGCTTCAAAATAGTTGTGGACAGAAAAGAGAATAAGGTAAAATTTATTTTTGATGCTACCAAAGCGAAGGCAGATAACCCTGAAATACCCTCATGGCTGCAATCTGTGGAAGAAAGAATAGGTCTTGGTCCTCTTATTCCGGAACCATACTGGGGATTTGAAGATTTAAACTACTCAATCGGCACAAAAATAAAAAACTGTTTCTATGTGGTTGCTGACAGCAAAAAAGAAAAATCAAAAGAATTCTTCCTTTATAAGGAATTGCATATATTATCCGATTTTTCTTTTGAAAAATTCCTTACGGCTATTGAAAAAGGTTATGTCCTCATTGATTTTGATGCAAGGACAGGCCATAATCACGGCACTAAATTTCGCTTGAAACAAGGCTACTGGAAAGAGCTATATACAGATATTCAACGTGCAATCTGAAACTAGGCGTAATAAGGGTGTAAGTTATTTTCTTACAAACGCAAGGTTTGAGCCAAAGACTATAGGTCAGGCATCTTGCCTGACTCGTTGTTGTCAGGCGGGACGCCTGATCTATTAAGGGCAAGACGGAGCATACTATTTCACGTATGTGAGTATTTGGACAGGCAGTTTTGACGCAGTATTTGGCCAAAGATTGCGTTTGCTTAATGTTATGTGCGGAATAGTCGGCTACATAGGAAATAACCAAGCAGAAGAAGTCCTTCTGGACGGCCTTAAACGTCTTGAGTATCGGGGATATGATTCTGCGGGCATTGCCGTTATTGACACCGGCAAGAAGATAGATGTGCGCCGAAGTGTCGGCAAACTCATCAACCTTGAGAAAAAAGTTCATAACCACCCTCTCAAAGGGCACATCGGTATAGGCCACACGCGCTGGGCAACGCATGGAAGGCCATCTGAAGAAAATGCACACCCGCATGTGGAGGCAGGCGTTGCGGTTGTGCACAACGGCATCATAGAAAATTATCTCGCCTTAAAAGAGGAGCTTAAAAAACAGGGCGCAGTTTTCAAGTCCGAGACCGACACCGAAATACTCGCGCACCTCATATCCCGCCAGATGAAGGCAGGCAAAGGGTTTGAAGATTCTGTAAGAGAGGTCTTAAAACAGGTTAAAGGCTCTTATGCCATTGTTGTCATATCAAAGGATGAGCCGGACAAGATAATCGGAGCGCGTATGGAATGTCCGTTGGTGGTCGGCCTTGGAGACGGCGAAGGTTTTATTGCATCCGACATACCTGCGATATTAAGCCATACAAAGAAGATGATATTCCTGGATGATGGAGAGATCGTTACTATCACGAAGAATGAAATAGAGGTAAAGACCATTGACGGCAAGGTGGTAAAAAAGACCCCTCGTGAGATAGACTGGAGTCCTGTTATGGCTGAAAAGGGCGGCTACCGCCACTTCATGCTCAAGGAGATATTTGAACAGTCAAGGGCAGTGGCAGATACCTTTAGAGGCAGGATTTCGGAAGAAACTGGAAACATTATATTGGATGATTTTTTTGGTGGGCAAAGCCCACCCTACAAAGATTTAAAGGCTGTAGAGAGGATATATCTCATTGCATGCGGAACATCATGGCATGCAGGGCTTGTGGGGAAATTCCTTATAGAGGAATTCTGCAGGATACCAACAGAGGTTGATTTAGGCTCTGAATTCAGATACAGAAACCCTCTTGCAGATAAAAAGACCCTTGTCGTTGCCGTATCCCAGTCAGGCGAAACATTAGACACTATGGCAGCGCTGAAAGAGGCAAAGAGAAAAGGGGCAAAGATAGTTTCCATCTGCAATGTCATAGAGAGCAGCATTGCGCGGGAATCAAATAATGTTATTTATACCCACGCAGGGCCTGAGATAGGCGTTGCATCCACAAAGGCATTTACTACGCAGTTGACCGCTTTATATCTGCTTGCCCTGAATCTTGGAATTAAACTTGGCAGCATAAAAACAGACATGGCAAAGGAGCTTATTCAGGAGCTTGTCCGACTGCCTAAAAAAATAGAAACTATTCTCTCCCACGAACCGGAGATAGAGGCCATTGCAAAGAGATATTTTCATTTCAGAGATTTTTTATATCTCGGCAGGGGCATCAATTATCCTGTTGCCCTTGAGGGAGCTCTGAAATTAAAGGAGATTTCGTATATCCATGCAGAGGGTTATCCTGCGGGCGAGATGAAGCACGGTCCGATTGCCCTGATAGATGAGGATATGCCTGTTGTTGTATTGGCGCCAAAGGATGCAACATATCCCAAGATACTCGGCAATATGGAAGAGGTGAAGGCGCGGGGCGGAAAGATAATCGCCATAGTTAATGAAGGTGATAACGAGGCCGCAAAAAAGGCTGACGAGGTGATTACAATACCAACCTCAAGCCATCATTTATCGCCTATTCTTTTAACAATACCGCTTCAACTCCTTGCCTATCATATTGCTGTATTGAAAGGCACAGATGTCGACCAGCCGAGGAATCTGGCGAAGAGCGTGACGGTGGAGTGAAAATCATGAACCGTGACCGTTAACCGTGACCGTAAAAGCAAAAAACTTTATTACAAATTCAACGGTCACGGTTAACGGTCACGGAAAACGGTACTCTAACATGGAAATTAAATATACACAGACAATCAAAGACTGGCCAGAGGATGATAGGCCCAGAGAAAAACTTGCAAAGCTTGGACCAGAGGCATTGTCCAATGCAGAGCTTCTTGCCATAATCTTAAGAACGGGTTCAAAGGGCGAGAGCGCACTTGACCATGCAAGGACTATTATTTCAAACTATGATAGTTTCAAGAAGGTTGAGATGGCAAGCATGTCTGAGCTTAGAAAAATAATAAAGGGGATAGGCCCTGCTAAGTTTGCCCAGATAAAGGCGGTATTTGAGATTGCCAAGAGATATTCAGCAGAAAAGATAGAGGTTGGAGAACAATTCCAGAGCAGCAGGCAGGTATATAATCATTTTCACGAGTCCATGCGTTCAAAGAAGAAAGAGGTTTTTATTGCCATGCTTCTTGACGGAAAAAACAAGATGATTCGGGATGTCAGGATTTCAGAAGGCAGCCTGACCTCGTCTCTTGTGCATCCGAGAGAGGTTTTTAATCCGGTTATAAAGGATTCTGCAGCAGGTGTAATCTTTGTGCACAATCATCCATCAGGCGACCCGACGCCGAGCAGGGAAGATAAAGATATAACAAGGAGGCTCAAAGAAGTTGGCGAGCTCATTGGCGTGAAGGTTCTTGACCATGTGATAATCGGGAATGGGAAGTATATGAGTTTTGCGGATGAAGGGATACTATAGAAATATTGCAAAATGAAGATTGCAAATTTTTGTTAGAGATTAGCTGATTAGAGATTGGTTGCTTAGAGAATCAGGTTTTTCTAATTCGCTAATTCTCCAGTTCTCTAATTCGCTTCTAAATTTTGCACTTTGCATTTTGCATTAAAATAATGCCATGAATCTTGAAACAGTAATATTGATAATAGCCGCCTACCTCATCGGCTCCATCCCTACAGGCATCATTGTTGCCAAAATCATTGGCGCTCCTGACCCAAGGACAATTGGCAGTGGCAATATAGGCGCCACAAATGTTGGCAGGGCTGCCGGCAAGGCTGCGGGGATTGTTACCCTTATCGGAGATATACTGAAAGGGTTCTTAATAATTTTATTTGCACTCTATATATTTGGCAATTCTCCAAGAGAGATAAGTGTTATAGGCCTTGCAGTATTTTTAGGACATCTCTTTCCTATATTTTTAAAATTTAAAGGAGGGAAGGGGGTTGCTACAGTGCTTGGAATATTCTTGGCTATCGGGTGGTTACAGGCAATTTTAGCGCTTGCTATATTTATAATTATAGCTGCTATCTTTAGATACGTGTCGCTCGCTTCAATGATTTCTGTTGTATCTTTACCCATAGTGCTTAGCTTGTTTGCAGCCAGTCGTCCCTATATTCCTCTTGCTGTAATAATAAGTATTTTAGTCGTCCTGAAGCACGCGGATAATATTAAAAGGCTTATACAAAGGGCTGAAAATAAGATTGGCAGTAAGAAAACCAATTAATCCAAAAAATGCAACTGCATTTTTTGGCAAATTGCCGGAGGGATTTTATGGCGCTAAAAGGAGTTGTACAATATCTGACATGCCCAATGTGTGATGCAGATGTGCCTCTTTCTGAAGATGAAAAGGCCGGTGAAGAGGTTTATTGTCCATATTGCCAGGTTCCTCTGAAGGTGAGAAAAAAGAAGGGTTCTGAGGAATTATTTTTAGAAGAGAACTTTTAATCCTGTTATACATAGCGACATAAATAGAACAGCATACAGAGCGTCAGAACAAAGCAGACCAAGGCGCAACGAAGGTGAGGAGTGAGGCGACCTCCCCCTTTATCCCCCTCCATGAGGGGGACAGGGGGAGGTCGCCTCAACGACGAGCCGAGGAGCAACGCAGGTGTGCGAAGTTATGACGCTCTGTATAGAATTTTCTTCTCTATAGACAACAAACCGTGGAAAGAGAATGGTGTATAAATATCATGAGCTTCTCACTGGATTAGCCTTTTATACAAACCAGAGGCCGCACCTTTGCCACCTTTTTATTTACCCCTGCCCCGTGAACAATATCAACAACCCTGTCAACATCCTTATATGCGCCAGGGGCTTCTTCAGCCACACCTGCCTTGCTCCTTGATTTTATCAGTATTCCCTTTTGAGCCAACTCATGTATAAGCTCATCCCCCCGCCACTGTCTCTTAGCCCTTTCTCTGGACATCGCCCTGCCTGCGCCGTGAACCGCGCTGCCGAAGCAGTCTTCCATCCCCTTTTGAGTGCCGTATAGTATATACGATGCTGTGCCCATTGTGCCGCCGACAAGAAGCGGCTGACCAACATCTCTATATGCTGCCGGCACCTCATCTCTGCCCGCAGCAAATGCCCTTGTTGCGCCTTTTCTGTGGACAAGGAGTTTCTTCTTATTGCCATCTATCTCATGGGTCTCAAGCTTCACGGTATTATGTCCAACATCATACAAGAGTTTTATACCCCTCATCTCAATGCCAAACACATGAGCTACAGCCTTTCTTGTAAGATGGCTGATTGCCTGCCTGTTTGCAAATGCGCAGTTTATGCCGCAGTTGACTGCGGTAAAATATCTCTGGCCCTCAGGACTTTTAAACGGCGCACATACAAGCTCCCTTTCCCTGATGGGGATATTATATTTTCTGCTCGCCTCTGCCAAGGTCTGGAGATAGTCTGTTCCTATCTGATGACCCAATGCGCGGCTTCCGCAGTGTATTGCAATGAGTATCTGATTTTTATGGATGCCATAGGCATCGGCTGCCTTGATGTCGTAAATCTCCTCAACCCACTGCACCTCAAGATAATGATTGCCTGAGCCGAGAGTGCCGACCTGCCTGAACTGCCGCTCCTTTGCC
>Ga0156241_1028_pt1 | contig 58104 bp, 68 predicted proteins | sample RifCSPlowO2_12_FD_107888 | JGI IMG/M metagenome (GOLD analysis project Ga0156241, IMG submission 107888) | Deltaproteobacteria bacterium RIFCSPLOWO2_12_FULL_43_16 | reverse complement strand
TTATTATCCTCGTCGGGATTTTATTTTGATTACGGAGAGAATAGCCTTTTTTGTTACTTATTTCAAAATTACACAGAGGATTTTACATTACCCTGTTCTTGTCTGTTCTTGCATCTCTATCCTCAATATCTTTTTTGTCTTTGCTTCCACTTTCCCATACTCTGCCTGCCTTATGCCGGCCACCCATATTATTTCACTGCCGGAAATTATAATCGGAATCAGACTCCTCTTGCGTCTCGCAATCTTCTTTTCTATAAAAAGGTCTTGGAGCTTTTTATGCCCCTTCATGCCTAATGGTATAAAGCAATCGCCATGTTTAAAGTTTCTCACAACTATAGGAAGTTTGAGTTTGTCATAATCAAAATAGGCAACCCCCTCCCCCTTCCCTCTCCCCTTATGGGAGAGGATTAAGGTGAGGGGGGCTTGGATTTCAGATTCAGAATCGCAGTTTATGATTTCAGCTTTTAACTCTGCAATTTTAAGCCCTTTTCCTTCAACAACGTTGGTTTTGCCAGTTGTCTTTAATTCCTGCTCAAATGAAATGTTAGCTTTTTTCTCCTGACTCTTGGCTCCCCTGCTTACTGCCTGCAGGGGCAGGCCTGACTTCTGACTCCTTGCCCCCTTGGCCCCTTGACCCCTTTCTATTGTGACATTATCATATTCCTTATAAAGAACCATGCCGCCGGGAAGGTTTATTGAGATATTTGGAAGCTTATTAGATAATAATTCCAGAAAATCCTCAATATGACAGCTGTAGAATCCTTTTGATGCCCCTAAAAGCTCCTCTACTGCAATAAAAAAGATTCTTGCCTTTATTGCATCGTGCAAATTACGAAGCTTCTTTAATGAGAACGTAATTGTATTTGCATCTCGCCGAGCCACGAGATTCTTATAAAAGTCTTTTGTCTTATTTTTTAGATAATCCTCGTCCCTTGATAGGATACGGGCAAGCCGTGCCATGTCAATTTTCATATTTGGATTATAATCGTCAAAAATCGGCATCAGCTTAAGTCTTATCTTATTTCGAAGATATTTTGTGCTTTTATTGGAGCTGTCTTTTACAAACTTTAATCCATGCACAGCGGCATATCTTTCTATCTCTTCCCTGGTTGTATCAATCAATGGCCGTATGTATTTACCTCTGACAGGCGGTATACCGCTCAAGCCGCTAAGCCCTGCGCCTCTCAAAAACCTCATTACCATTGTCTCTGCCTGGTCATCCATAGTATGCCCTGTTGCTATCCTGTCTGCATTATATCTATCTGCAGCCTCTTCAAAAAATCTATACCTCGCCTGCCTTGCCACATCCTGCAAAGACTCGCCTTTCCTGGCAAGCGCAGAAATATTCATTTTTCTGCAAATGCACTTAATGCCAAGCCTCTTTGCAATTTCCTTTACAAACCCTTCATCCCTGTCAGATTCTCTGCCTCGCATACAATGATTGAGATGCGCAACAATGAGAGAAAGTTTGCATTCTTCCGCAAGCCCTGTCAGCATGTGCAGCAGCGCAACAGAATCTATACCGCCGGAGACGCCGACGACAATAGTGTCTCCCTTGCTTAACATTCTGAATTTTTTAATTGTATCCTTTACTCTGCTCAGCATTTCCTCCCCTACTCCACATTCCCGCTCACTCCCCCAACCTGCCCTATCCCTAACAGGTTAAATGATAAAAAGACTATCTTCTCTTCCAGTCTCTCTGTGTAAGTAAGCTGAGCGCCCCAGCACTGATGATGATATTCAAGGCCATAGGTATCTTCAATGGGATGCTTATCGCTATAAGCATATCTTTTGGTGTAGGTAAGATCAACAGATTGAATAAGCTTAAACCTTATGGATAAATCTAAATATTCCGTAGGCGCCGGGCTTCTTGTATATCTATAGCTTACATCAACTCTATCACCCCTCTTATCCCAGAGACCAAGGGATGAATCATATTCTTTCATCAAACCTTCATAAGGATCATACTTGCCCTTTGATGTTATAGATGTCCACCGTATAGGCATGATTCTGATCTCACCTGTAACATCGGAGAACGGCCGTCTTTTATCTGTCTGCGAGATAAGCTTCCTTGTTGCCTCATTGACATTATAGCTCTGGCTCAGATCCAGATAGATATAGTCACGGTAGGATAGGTTGCCGTCATCTATAAATTTACCGGTTAATATAGAATTTATTGAATAGGTAAAATCATTCCTCTGGGCAATCCTGTCTACGCCGTCGAATGTAGGAAGATCATCCTGCACCTGTTCGGGAATATAGGTATATACAATCTTTGGCCTTATTGTGTGCCTTAATTTCTTTAACCCTTCACCCGCCTGTTCTTCATCCACTGTAGATGTTTTTACAAATGTGGTAGTAAGGTCAACGTTTAAGTCATAAGAGGTCCTGTCGTGAAATCTATCCTGAGGCGGATTTTTAACCCAATACAAAGTCTCCCTCACCCCTGCCGATGGTTTAAATTCAAAATATCCCCATGGGTTGAGGGGAAGGGATACTGTCGGGTGCACATCAACGCGCTGGCCTGTCGAGCCTTCTTTTCTCTCAAAATTGACAAACGAAGAATCAAGAGAAAAATAGAACGGAGAATCCATTATCTGCTTATCTGAACCGGCGAGAGTAATTTCAGGAAGCCTTTGCAGGGTTGTCCTATTGCTCTCAACAAGGAGGTTATCAAAATATCTGAACTGGGTTACAAGATTAAATTTATCCCATGTCTTTGTAAGGGAAATGTTGCTTTCCAGGCTTTCCAGCGATCTCTCCTTAATATCTTTTCCAAAATCAATAAAATATTCATCATCGCTTGCTTTATTTATATTTGCCTTCAAGGCAACATTATATAGCAAAAGCCCGTTATGCGTATATTTTAAGGACCATCTGTCATCTTCGGCAGTCTTTGGCCGGGATAGATTATTACTGCCTTTTCTAAATTCTCTAACCCTCTCTATATCCTTTTCCTTGAAGTGGTAGAAATAAAATTCTCCCCCTGAAGCGCTGCTGAGCGCATACCTGTATTCTATGCCCTTGCCGAGGCCTCTTCGCGTTTCTATATCAAGATAGAATGTTGCGTCAGCAGAGTCGGATATCGCCCAGAAAAAACTATTATCAAATTTGAAACCACGCAATCTGGAATATCCAAACTTTGGAGATAAAAACCCTGTCTCTCTCCCCCTTTTTACAGGAAAGCTAACGTAGGGTGAATACAATACAGGCACATCCTTTATATAGAAAAAGGTATTCCATGCTGTCAGATATTCGCCGAATGTCACATTTGTCTCGGATGAATAAAAACTCCATGCAGGGGACTCATCTGTCTCACAATCGCATGTTGTAAAATATCCGTTACGAACACTATAGCTTACCTCGCCTGTCTTTTTTACCTCCTCGCCAGTAATATGGACATTTTCTCTTTTAAAGAATAATTTGCCGTTCATTACTACACCTACTTTAGTATCTATATTGAGCTCCCAATTATCGCCCTTTAATGAGTTCCCTTCTTCATCTATAGCCTCCACATTACCAACAGCTACAGCGTGAGATGCTGTCATATCAACCGTCATCCTATCTGCCTTTACAGATGACTTTCCCTGAACTGCCACTACATTGCCCTCGGCATAGTATGTATCTTTAGATTTGTCATAGATGAGAGAATCTGCCGTCACCTCTATCGGCTGGTCTTTTTTAAAGCCGGTCTCCGCAAAAGCAGAAATGGGATGCAAAAGAAAAATACAGAAATTAGAAATTAGAAAAGATAACAACAAGGACTTATTTCTCATTTCTTTTGCTCCTCATTTCTGTATCTAATAAAAAAATCCCTCGCCTCTCCAACGGTAAAAACAGAACCGGTAATGCATAGCATATCGCCGGCATCTGCTAAAGATAGCGCAAGTGAACAGGCATCATGAACATTTTCAAGCAACTCTATCCTGTCTGCATAGGGAGCAACCTTTTTGTAAAGCATGTCTACTGACGCAGCCCTTTCAAGCTTGGGGCGGGTAAGCATTATCATATCTGCAATAGGCGCAAGCCTTGACAATATCCCTTTAATATCCTTATCTGCCATGATTCCTATCACAAGTATTATTTTCGATTTTCGATTTTCGATTTTCGAATTGTTATTTTTATTTTTCATTCGCAAATCGTCAATCGCAAATCGTAAATCCAAAAGCGCATCCCTTAAAACATCCGCACCTGCCGGGTTATGAGCGCAGTCCAAAACAATCAGAGGCCTCTCAGACAATATCTCCAATCTGCCTGGCCAAGACACATTCTGAAGCCCGTTTCTTACAGCAGATTCGGAGATGCGAAAACCTTTCCCCGATAGAAACATTCGGGGACAAGTTTCCTCCAAAACCTCCAGCACAGCCAAAGTGCAGGCAGCATTCAGGCGCTGGTGTCTACCCAATAAGTTCGTCCGTAAATCTTTTAAAAGCCATCGTCTACCCGTAAAGGTAAAAGGTGAAGAGTGAGACATAAACGAATCGGGGAATCGGGGAATCGGGAAGTAAATTTCTCCGTTTTTCCGTTTCTTTTCATCCATGAAGAAATCTCTGTCAAGCCTGTAAAACACAGCCCTCTTTCTATTACACTCAGTCGTCAAAACCTTCAGCGCCGCAGGCTTTGTCTCTGCAGATATGAGAATGCCGCCTTTCTTAATTATCCCTGCCTTTTCTGATGCTATCTCTCTTATGCTGTTTCCAAGGGTTGCCTGATGGTCTTTGGCCACATTTGTTATGATAGAAACAAGGGGATTGCCTACATTTGTTGCATCAAGCCTTCCACCCAATCCCACCTCAATGACTGCAATATCTACCTTTTCTTCCGCAAAATAAAGAAATGCCATTGCGGTGGTAAATTCAAAAAAAGTGGGGGCACATTTGTGATTTGTGATTTGTGATTTGAGATTTGAGATTTTAAAATCCGAAATTCGAAATCCGAAATCCGAAATAGACTTTATCCTTCCCGCCAACTCCGCTATTTTTCTATCGGGTATTTCTCTGCTGTTTATCCTTATCCGCTCATTAAATTTTATAAGGTGCGGCGATGTATAAAGCCCAACCTTATAACCTGCCTTCTGCAAAACAGCCGCTATCATAGCAGAAGTGGAGCCTTTGCCGTTTGTTCCGCCAACATGGATTATATTTAATTTATCATGAGGATTGCCTAATGATTTTAAAATGGCTGTTATCCTCTGAAGCCCCAAGTTGATACCGTGTATTTCGAGATTATGGAGATATTTAATCGCTTCTTTGTAGGAAGGTTTGACAGGCATGGATTATGGAATTGAGGTATAAGGCTTGAGGTATGAGGCAAAACCTCCAGCCTCTAACCTCTAACCTCTAACGCATTGTTGGCGGGGGTAAGCATCGCAAGGAGTTTTCCAAGAACATCTCTCATATTTTTCCTTTCAACTATCATATCTATAACGCCATGCTCAAGAAGATATTCTGACCTCTGGAAACCTTCCGGCAGTTTTTGCTTTATAGTCTGCTCAATAACACGCGGCCCTGCAAACCCTATAAGCGCCTTCGGTTCCGCAATGATAATATCGCCAAGCATGGCAAAACTTGCGGTTACCCCTCCCATGGTAGGGTCTAAAAGAACAGATATATAGGGGAGGCCTGCCTTCCTAAACATTGCCAGCGCTGCACAGGTCTTTGCCATCTGCATAAGCGAAAAAATACCCTCCTGCATCCTGGCGCCGCCGGATGAAGAAAATATAATAACGCCGCATTTCTTATTGATTGCCCGTTCAATAAGCCTTGTAATCTTTTCGCCGACCACAGAACCCATGCTCCCGCCCATAAACTCAAACTCAAATACACCAGCCATGACCCTTTGGCCGTTTATACGGCCTTCTCCGTAGATGAAGGCATCCTTTTGCGGTAATGTTTTATGCGCAGTTTTAAGCCTATCTTTATACTTTTTGGTGTCTTTAAAATCCAGGATATCAATAGGCTCAATCCCCGCGTCAAATTCAACAAAGCTGCCTTCATCAAACACCATCGCCAATCTTTTTTGACTGTTAATCCTGAAGTGGTAGTTGCATTTGGGGCAGACCTCAAGGTTTTTTTCTATCTCCTTTTTATATATTATCTCGCCGCAAAATTCGCACTTCACCCACAGACCGCGAGGAACCCGCACCCTTTTATCTTCAGACCGGACAGAATACTCTTTTTCTCTCTTAAGAACCATCTTGCCTCCGCTTTGAAAACAGGTTGAGGTTAAGGTTGAAAAAACTTTTTTACTTTTCCTTAATCTTAATCTCAACCTTAACCTGTCTTCTATATTTCTATTACATCGCCCTGCTTTAATACCTTGATTTTCTTGTTATTGAGCAGACTAATCTCTTTCTCTATAATACCCAAATATTGCGGCTTCATATGAAAGACATACACAGGGATATCTTGCTTACCCAACTTTCCCAATTCTTTCTTCAAACCTTCTGCTGTCAGGTGGCCGCTTCTATCCGCCAGGTCTGCCATGCTGTTCGGAAACGACACCTCGGCAAATACAGCCTTGAGTTTCTTTTCCTTTGCAGCAACCTCCCATATCCAATCTGTACAACCTGTATCGCCTGTGTAAACAATAGCGCTATTCTTAGCTCTTATAATATACCCTGTTGCCTCAACAGTATGATTCACCCTTACCGGTATCACGGTAATATCTCCTATTGAACATGCCTCTTTCCCCTTAACAGGGAGGAATTTAAGCACAGCCCCATTCTGAGATGGGATGGTTGTAAAATCAGGCCATATGATATTATTCAGAATATTCGCCCTCAGGATATCCAAAATACCATGGGTGCTGATTAGATTTATCGGCTCATCCTTCTTACCTATAACATTATCTGCCAAAAATTGTATATCCTTTATATGGTCGAGATGAGTATGGCTTATGATAATATTCTTTATCTTAAGCTGTTCCTCAACGGTGAGAACTGAGACCACAGTCCCTGCGTCTAAAAGCGTATCCTCGTTTATAAGGAAACTGCTGGCCTTATAACCCGGCACTTCAGCGCCGTAACAGCCCAAAACCCTTATCCTCAGAAAAACCTCCTATTCTTTATATCCTGCCTGATTCCTTTTTGAGCGCCAAAAAATCAAAGAATTTCAGTTTATGGATACTTTTTATTCTTATAACATTTTCTTCAAGCATAACAATATTTATCTGAGATAACCTTTCTATTAAATCATTGACCACAGGAATGTCTGCGTCTGCCTCCCGAGCAAGCTCCTTGGCAGTCACGTTTATAATTACATCATCTCTATCTTTAATACCCTTGGTTTCAGCCATCTGCGTCAGTATATGGACAATCCTGCTCATATTGTCTTTCAGCATAAGGCTCTCTATCTTCTCATTTGCCTCCAATATGCGGCTGGCAAGCTTTTTTATTATCTTTACCGCAATACTAACATCCGTTGCAATCATTGTCTCAAATGTCTGCGGGGCTATGACAAGGAGGAGGCTGTCTTCCATAACCTCTGCTGTTGCAGACCGCGGTTTGTTGAGCAGAGCAGCCATCTCTCCCACAAATTCTCCTGGCCCAAGCACAGCAAGTATCTTTTTAGCATCGCCAGCCTGTTTTGATATCTTAACCTTACCGTTATGTATAACATACATCTCTTTGCTAATATCGCCATCTCTGAAAAGGATAGTCCCTTTCCGGAAATCCTTACCAAATCTTTGAAGCATCATATCTTCGCCTGCCATATGCTGACTCTGCCTTTACAGTTTCATCCCTTTCTTAAGCTCTGCTGCAAACCTTCCGACCTTTTTTGCCAAATCTGGTAAACTCTGATTTTTCTCAATCAACTTGACAATGGCGCTGCCTACAATGACACCGTCTGCCAACCTTGACACCTCTCCTGCCTGCCGGGCATTAGATATACCAAACCCAACACACACGGGCAAAGATGTAAAACGTCTGACCTTCTTTACATATTCCTGGATTGTATTTGATAATTCTTTTCTGGCGCCGGTAATCCCGGCAACCGAAACATAATAAATAAATCCGCTTGCCAATCTTGATACAAACTCCATCCTACTGTCATCGCTTGTCGGGGTCAGAAGGAATATAAGGTCAAGGCCTGCCTTGTCTGTATACAGCTTCAATTCCTGAGCCTCTTCCGGAGGGAGGTCAACTATAAGCACTCCATCTGCGCCGGCGCCTCTTGCGTCCTCAGCAAATAGAGCAGCGCCGTAAACAAAAATCGGATTATAATAGCCAAAAAGGATAATCGGAATCCGGCTTTTTTTTCTTACCTCCCCTACGAGTTCAAGAACATGATTTAAGGTTGCCCCTTTTTTTAATGCCCTTTCTGAGGCAGCCTGAATAGTCGGCCCGTCTGCCATCGGATCGGAAAATGGAATGCCAAGCTCAATAATATCTGCGCCGGATTTCTCAAGCTCAAAAATAATCTCCTTGCTGGTTTTGAAATTGGGATCGCCTGCGGTGATAAAGGTTATGAGCGCCTTTTCGCCCTTTGCCTTTAATCTCTCAAAGGTCTCGCCTATTCTATTTTGAACCTTGAACTTTGAACTTCGAACCTTCATATCTCAACCCTCATTTCTTTGGCCACCGTATTCAAATCTTTTTTCTCTCAAAACAGCAAGCATCTTTTCCATGCTATTCTCGCTGATAGTCAACAAACGAGGTATTTATCATGCTCAAAACCTCCTGAAATACTGTTGATTTGAGCCTGCCAATCTTTTTGAGGATTATACCCTGTTCTATGTTTGTGATAGCATCAACTCTTATTTTACTGGTAAGTTTCAAATATCCTTCATCCAGACTTTCGGTAGATATTTCAATCCCATATTCTGATTTTTCAAGGTTGCTGCTTATGCCGCAAACAATGACATCCGCATATTTGCGATTGTAACCATCTTTTGAAAGAACAAGAACCGGTCTAACTTTAAAATCAGCCAGATTGGAGAATGGAAATTTCGTAAGCATTATCTCCCGCTGGCTATAAGTAACTTTCCCAGACTTCATCCTTTTCCTCTTTCCATATTTCCGCAAATTTTTTTTCTGAGGCAAGCCGCAAAGATTTTATGTCTTCGGCGCCGCCCTCTTTGCCAATCCCGATTCTAAAATAATGAATAAGGTCGTATATCTCTTTCAATTTGCCTTTTGGTATACTTTTAAGTTCAACCTCAATAAGCTTTTCTATAGACATGGTCTTCATTTTAAATCACTCCTTTCACCTTTTCCCTATATTTTAAATTGCAAAATTATAACTCTGAACTCACTGTTCATATCCCCACCCCCATCTCCTTAGCAGCAGTATTCAAATCCTTATCGCCTCTGCCGGAGAGATTCACAATTATTATTTTACCCTTGCCCAGTTTCGGCGCCAGCTTCATGGCATAGGCAACTGCATGTGAGCTTTCAAGCGCAGGGATAATCCCTTCTGAAAGAGATAAAATCTTGAATGCATTCAGCGCCTCTTTATCTGTTATTGCCGTATATTCAATCCTGCCTGTGTCATGCAAAAAGCTATGCTCAGGGCCTACACCAGGGTAATCAAGACCTGCTGAAACAGAATGGGTATGTATAATCTGACCGTCTCTATCCTGCAATAGATATGTCTTGCTTCCATGCAAGACGCCAACCTTGCCGGCACAGATAGATGCCGCATGTTTGCCTGTTTTAAGACCAAACCCTGCTGCCTCAACACCGACCATCTTCACCGCCTTATCGTTTAAAAATGGATAGAAGATGCCCATTGCATTGCTTCCCCCGCCGACACAGGCGACAAGATAATCGGGAAGCCTGCCTTCTATTTTTTTTATCTGCTCCCTTGCCTCTTTTCCTATTACTGACTGAAAATCCCTTACCATCATCGGATACGGATGCGGGCCTGCCACGCTTCCGATGATGTAAAATGTATTCCAGACATTTGTAACCCAGTCGCGGAGCGCCTCGTTCATAGCGTCCTTGAGCGTACAGCTTCCTGAAGTAACAGGGTTGACCTTTGCGCCAAGAAGTTTCATCCTGAAAACATTCGGCTTCTGCCTTTCAATATCCTCAGCGCCCATGTAAATCTCACATTCAAGGCCAAACATGGCTGCAACTGTTGCTGTTGCAACACCATGCTGACCAGCCCCTGTCTCTGCTATGATTCTTATCTTCCCCATCCTCTTTGCAAGAAGGATTTGCCCCATCGTATTATTGATTTTGTGCGCGCCTGTGTGGCAGAGGTCTTCCCTTTTTAGATATATCTTTGCCCCGCCGCTTTTTTTTGTAAGCCTCTCTGCAAGGTAAAGCGGTGTCGGCCGACCAACATATTCCTTAAGATAATAATTCAGTTCTGCCTTAAAATCTTTGTCGTGTCTAAATTTAAGATAGGCCTTTTCCAGCTCCAATACCACCGGCATTAAAGTCTCAGATATATACCTGCCGCCGTAGATGCCAAAGTGACCTTGTCTGTCCGGCAAGCTTTTAAACTTCTGACTTCTTCCGCCTAAGGCGGGTGACTTCTGACTTCTCATATTGCTCCTTTTGCCGTTTCTATAAACTCCATTACCTTCTTTAAATCCTTTTTGCCGGGCATCTCTTCCACACCGCTGCTCACATCAACAGCATAAGGCATGACTATCTTTATAGCCTGCTTCACATTTTCCCCAGTCAAACCGCCGGCCAGGATTATTTTCCCTGCCTTTATCGCATCCTTCGCAACTCCCCAGCTAAAGGTAGCGCCTGTTCCTCCTTCAACACCTTCCTTGTATGTGTCCAAGAGATATGCAGAAACATTATACCGTTCCATTTCTTTATTGACCCCCTGCTCCCCTGTCCCGATGCCCATGACCCGCGCCCCTTTGATTCTGAATGTCTTTATAATCTTACTCTGTATGCCTTCACAAAACTCAGGAGATTCGTTACCGTGAAGCTGTACCGCATGCAACCCAATCTTTTTGACGATTTCATTTATCGTATTTGCGCCTTCGTCAACAAATACACCCACCGTAGTTACAAACGGCGGTATAGCTTTGACAATCTCCTTTGCCTTTTCCGGCTCAATAAACCTCGGGCTTTTATTATAAAATATAAATCCAAGGGCATCTGCGCCATATTCACAAGATGCGAGCGCATCCTCAAGATTCGTTATGCCGCATACCTTTACCTTAACCACTGTTGGGAACCTCCTTCATTACACCGTAAAATAGCGATTAAAAACCTCGCTATTTTACAGTCATGCCTCTGTGTCAAAATAGGCAACATCTTACCATATAAGCTTCTATACAGAGCGTCATAACTTCGCATACCTGCGTTGCTCTTCACCTTCGTCACGCCTTGGTCTGCTTTGTTCTGACGCTCTGTATGCGGCTCTATTTATGTCGTTGTGTATAACATAGTTAACCATTTCCCATCAACTCCTTTAGTTTTTTCCCCATATCCTTCTCCCTCATCAATGCTTCGCCTACGAGAAAAACATGGACGCCTCTCCTTTTTAGCAGGTCTACATCATTATAACTATTTATCCCGCTCTCGCTCACCACTATCCTGTCTTCCGGAACCTTTGCAACAAGATTAAGCGTATTTTTAATGTCTGTCTTAAATGTCTTTAAATCCCTGTTGTTTATACCTATAAGCTTCGCCTTGGTTGATAAAACCTTTTCCAATTCATCTTCATTGTGTATCTCAACAAGACAGCTCATGCCAAGACTGTGGCTTAAGGCGCGGAATTCTTCTATCTCTTTCTTTTCCAAGATGCTCGCTATAAGCAATATGGCGTCTGCGCCTGCTGCCCTTGATTCATATATCTGATATTCATCAAATATAAAATCTTTTCTAAGAAGCGGCAGAGAAACTGCATCCTTTATCTCTTTTAAATAATCTATGCGCCCCTGAAAATACCTTTCCTCTGTTAAAACCGATATTGCAGCAGCGCCATTTGTTTCATATATCATGGCTATTTCAACAGGATTAAAATCATCCCTGATAACCCCTTTTGACGGCGATGCCTTCTTGACCTCAGCGATTATCTTTATACCTTTGCCTTTAATAGCCTTAACAAAATCTCTTGTTGGAGGAATCTGCTTAATCCGCATCTTCAACCCTTGAATAAGCCCTTTGACAGGAAAATCAGCCTTCAGCCTGTCTAATTCTCTTTTCTTATCGGCTATAATCTTATCAATCATCATCTGTTTGTCATCTCTACTAATTTATTTAGTTTCTCAAGCGCCTTGCCCTCGTCAAGAGAGCGTCCGGCAGCTAATATGCCTTCTTCCAAAGATCTTGTCAAACCACCTGCAACAATAGCTGCTGCAGCATTCAAAACAACCACATCCCGATGAGGCCCTTTTTTGCCTTTCAATATTGATAGTATTATCTCTGCATTCATTTCAGGGGATCCGCCCTTTAAATCCTCCGGCCTGCACCGCCCGAAACCAAAATCCTCCGGCTTGATATGGTATGTCCGCAAATTCCTGTCTTTGAGTTCCGTAACCTTTGTTTCGGTTGTAAGCGTTATCTCATCAAGCCCATCCTCTCCACGCACAACAAATGCGTGTTCAGCGCCAAGATTTGCCAAAACCTTTCCAAGTATGTCAGTAAGGCTGTCATCATAAACCCCGACAACCTGGCATCTTGCACCTGCGGGATTTGTAAGAGGCCCAAGAATATTAAATATAGTTCTTATGCCTATCTCTTTTCTTACAGGCGCCGCATATTTCATTGCGCCGTGGAGCATGGGCGCAAATAAAAAACCTATGCCGATTTCTTTAAGACACTCCTCAACCTTTGCAACATTCGCCTCAATATTTACACCCAAAGCCTTGAGCACATCAGCGCTTCCGCTTTTGCTTGATACAGACCTATTCCCGTGCTTTGCAACCGTCAATCCCGCGCCTGCCGCCACAAATGCGGCAGCAGTAGAGATATTGAATGTCATGGACTCATCGCCGCCTGTGCCGCAGGTATCAACAACCTTTTTGCCTTTAACCTCTATCTTTGTGGCCTTCTCCCTCATCACCCGTGCTGCGCCTGTAATCTCATCCACAGTCTCGCCTTTTATACGAAGCGCGGTAATAAATGCCCCTATCTGGCCGGGGCTTGCACCACCGGTCATTATCTCATTCATAACCTCTTTCATTTCAGATTCGGTCAAATCCTGATTTTTTACTATTTTAGATATGGCCTCTTTAATCATGGTTTGTCTTGCTCCTTTTCAAGAAAGTTTGCTATATGCTGAACAAACTCCTCTATATCCTTTAAGTTATTTTGAATTATTTCATAGACCTCTGCCTCATTTACTTTCCAGTAAAGATGAACAAGTCTGTTCCGGAATTTCACCATAGGAATCAATTTCTCAGCAAATGCATACGGCAGGATGCCTTCTCTGCCGAGTATAATAAATACATCCTTATATTCTCTTGGCCTCTCCAGACCGCATCTTGAGATAATATGATTTCCTATATCAAGACAAGCCTCAATAGATACCTGAAGTAGTCTTTCCGCGCTGCCAGTTGCCTTAAAATCAGAAACAAACTCCTTCATGGGCAGCTTTCCCAATTCTTTCAGATGCTTTATATTCTCACGCACCCTTGCCAATCTATCAAGAATAAGCTCCTTATTAACCAAAGGCTGTCCCCTCTTTTATCTGTTTTAAGAACTCCCTGTCATACTCTTCCAGAAAAGGCTTAAAATCCATATATTCATCAATCACCCTTTCCTCAAAGGAAAGCCGCGCATCTTCATCTCTGGAATAAAGAACCTTTGCATCCATAATAACCCCATACTGACCTGTCAATGGGGCATTGTTCAGCAATACGAAACTCACTTCATCTGTATGGAGGATTTTATTGGACATACCCAGATAAAACAATTCCTTCTTGCTGTAGGCCTCCTTTCTCAAGCCCTCTTTGAGCAAAATCGCTATATCAATATCGCTCAAAGGCCCTGCTGTTCCATAAGCCCTTGAGCCAAAAAGATAAAGGGCAATAATATTCTCTTGAGTCTTACAGAACTCAATTAGGTCTTTAAGATATTTTTCCGGTTCTATTGGTTTTTGGCTGAATTTAAGCATAAAAAACCTCTATAGGTTTCCTTCTTATCTTTCATCATTACACAGATATTTTTCATATCCCTGCATGAATCCTTATTTGTCATTCCGTGCTTGACAGAGCCTGCCCCGCACTTGATGCGGGGGAATCCAGTTTTTTGGTGGGCGCAGCCCAACCTGCTTGCTTGCATTCAAGACTAAAGCCTTGAGTTACTGTAACTCAAACCTGGAAAAGAGGTCTTACTACCAGGTTTGAATTTGCTGGATTCGCTTTGCTTAATCTAAATTCACTGGGCTATTTACCCCGTTAGAAAGGCGAAGATTTTCTAACGGGGTTTACTTTTAATGGTATCTGTTATTTTCTTAAAGAATATGTCTACTCGATTATGGACTCTTTAGCAGTTGCTGAAAAAATCTTTTTCTGTCTCGAGGTTTTTATCCCCGATTGAAGCACTCGGGGACGAATCCAGTTCTTGTAAATTCAATAAGTTATGGATTCCCGCTCCCCGCTTAAAGCATGCGGGGACAAGCTTCGCGGGAATGACAACTTTTTGGTTCAATTCGGACTTTTTCCGCAGCCTGTTAGTGTATCCCTACCACTTTCAACACCCTTCCCACAGCCTCTAAAGTGACTTTTTCCTTTTTTACCTTCTCCTCTATCTCTTCCAGAAAGCGGACAGTCCGCCTGTCATAATACTTCTCGCCGCAGTTTTGACACACCAAAGTCTCTACAGGGACAAAAACAACATCCTTCCCCTTTTTAATCTCTTCTTCGACTTTTTTCTTTACAACATCTTCGCTTTTGCAAATAATACATTTCATTTTTTCCTCCTTCTATAATCCAGCCAGATACTTTCATCCGGCTGATAGGCTGTGATAATAACAGTCAATCCTTCTGTCTCAGAATATGCACAAACAATGTGCAATGGTCTTCCTTTCCCAGTCTTGCCGTATATAAGACAACTCGGATATGGTTCATTTTGCTGATAGGATTCTATAACCTCACCGCTCATTATTGCTTCACAAATCTCCTTATCACTGATTAATCCAAACTCCTCGTTTCTCATCTCCTCTTTGGCATGGAAAGAATACAATACCTTGTCTTTCTTAAAACAATTCTTTATTTTATCAAGCATATCAGAAATTGCCTCACTCCTCCAATAAAGGCATTTACTCCATGTGTTTCAGATTCATTCATATATTTTTCATACCCCTGCATAAATCCTTACTTGTCATTCCGTGCTTGCCACGGAATCCAGTTTTTTTCTTGATTCCTGCTTTCGCAGGAATGACTTCGTCTTTTGGTGGGCGCAGCCTACCCTACTTGTTTAATGGTATCTGACCCCTATTATTTTCGACCCCTATTATTTTCCGCACCTAATGTAGAATCTCATGCCTTTTTAGTGGCACAACCCAATTTTTTAAGAAATAGGGAAAAATGTCCCTTATTAATGTCCCTCAGGCGGCTTAGCTGGAAGTTTATCCTGCCTTTTTCTTTTCAGCGTGTTTCTTAGCTTTTTTGTAGATGTCCTCTACGCTCATGCCTTTAAAGAGATCATCCTGAAGTTTCAGGTAGTCTCTTTTTTCATATGTAATCTGGGACAAAAAACGCATGGCATCCACCTCGCCGAGGTTTTTAAATAAAATGCTCAGCCCCTTTTTTCTTATCTCCATGTCGCTTGTCATCTGTGCCATTTTAATTCACCTCCATATCTTCAATAAACCTCAAAGGGTTTATGATCTTTATATTCATATCCAGATAAATTCTCATTTATCCCTCAGCAAGCCCAGCAATTTCAGAATCTCGTTTTTTACATTCCAAGGGTCTGTTATCTCAAGAAATACCCATCTGCCAAAATCGCCGTGATTATTTACAGCAGGAACCCATAAGGTTTTTGCTGGGTTTGCTTTGCTTAACCTAATTCACCGGGCTATTTACCCCGTTAGAAAGGCGAAGATTTTCTAACGGGGTTTACTTTTAATGGTATCTGTCCCTATTATTCCCATCTTTAATCCCTTACATACCTATCTCTCCTTTAAAGCCTTTTGCAAACTCTCACACCCTTGTTGAAACCCCAAATCACATGCCTTTCGAAAATCAGAGATAGCCATACCCATATTTCCTTTTATATTATAGGCAAGACCACGCGTTAAGTAGGGCATGGGAATATTTGAATCTAATGCAATCGCCTTATTATAATCTTCTATTGCCCTATCATATTGTCTTTTCATATAATAGGCGAGCCCACGAATGCCGTAGGCTAAGGCATCCTTAGGGTCTAATGCAATTGCCTTATTAAAATCCTCAATTGCCCTGTCATATTGTCCTTTGCTACCATAGGCAGCCCCACGACTGGCGTAGGCAACGGCAGCATTCGGATTTAATTGAATCGCCTTATTAAAATCCTCAATCGCCCTGTCATATTGGCCTTTGCTACCATAGGCAGCCCCACGAATGTTGTATGCATCGGCATAATTCGGGTCTAATACAATTGCCTTTGTATATGCCTCTATTGCAGAATCATATTCCTTGTTTAAATAATACTGATACCCCTTTTTAAACCAATCAGCAGCGCTTAATATGTCTGCTGTTTTTGCGTATTCTCTCTGTTTGTTTTTGTCTGCCTTGACTGCCTCAAGTTCAGATTTTAACTTCTCTATCTCCTTAAATGCCTCATCTGCCTTCTTCTTCACATCCTCAAGTTCTTTTGACTTCTGCGCATCTTTGCGGAGCGCATCCAACGATGCCGCAACCTCTTTGGGGTCTGCCTTGATTCTTGCCTTGAGATAATATCTCTCTCCGTCCCATTTCTCGTTTAATATCTCTGTCTGCACTATGCCTGCTGTAAGCATGACTACCCTGTCTTTGGTAATCTGAAAATCCCTGACCTCTGTCTCTGCCATGAGATATGCGCCAAGTTCCTCAAGCACAAGCCTTTTAACCTGCTCAACGGCAATGGCTCTGGATGTTACTTTAGAATCTATCTCGCTTGCCTGATAGGTGTATTCCTTTTCAAATATCCTTACCTCGGCAAAGGCAAAGCAAGGCAAAAGCAATATCATTGCAAAAAAACTGACACAAACAGCAAGCATAGTCTGCCAGAAAAGAGATTGCGGAACCTTCTCTGAGATTGCTTCGGGACTTTGTCCCTCGCAATGACAGGCATGGGTAGTGATTGTAGAAATATATTTCATACCAACATCCTTTTTGAGAGCAAAACCTTTTTCACAAAATCTTTTCTCTATCAAGTATCTCCTGAACCTCTATCAGGAACTCTTTTAAGTTCACCTTCTTACAGCCTGCTGATGAAAAATCATGTTCTAATGGGTCTTCAAATGTATGCCTGTGCCACTTGCCGCATATTGAGTCCCTCCCATATATCCGCTGCCCTTTGTTTACAAAAACAAATCCAACCGTATCATTTTCCACATTGACATAGACTTGAACAAATAAATCTTCCTCTATGATAAGTCTGTATTTTACAGTGTTCTCTGTTTCGTCAATCCTAACAACTCTTTTGATAAAAGGAAAATTTAAAGAGGTCTCTTCTATTCCCGAAACGACCTTCTTTATCACTGAATGCCCCTTAACCTCTTAATCTCTGCCTTTACTGTTTTAATTCCATCCTGCGAAGACTCCCATTCCCACAGGTCATTTTCAACCTCATAAGAATAACCTTTTTTCGCCACTATCCCTTTTTTCTTAAATTCTGAAATGGTAACGTTGTATTTTTTTTCAAGATTTCTTACAGCCAGTTCATACCTGTTTAACCGCCTTAGCAATTCATTCTCAATGATATGCTTTACCTTGCTGTTAATATCCCCCTCTACTTCTATGGTATTGACAATATCAATTAAAGAACGAGATATACTTAATGAACCTGCCATAACATATCCTCCTTATTTTTTAGTATTGCCTCTATCAGTTCACGCTCTGCATACTTTTCAGCGTGAACTACTTTGCCAATTCCAGAAAATTCCTCAATATATCCTTCCCAGCCTTTGTCAGTATTGACTCGGGGTGAAACTGGACACCTTCTAAAATAATTTTTTTCTGACCCCTGACTTTATATCTCACCCCCATTATCTCACCTTCTTTTGTCCAGGCGCTGATTTCCAAACAAGAAGGCAATGTGTCTTTTTTTATCAAAAGCGAGTGATAACGGGTGGCTTCAAACGGGTTTTTAATGCCCTTAAATATGGTCTTACCGTCATGATAGATGGGCGAGGTTTTTCCGTGCATAAGCCGCGCTGCCCTGACAATCTTTGCTCCATAAGCATAACCAATAGACTGGTGTCCAAGGCAAACTCCAAGCAGAGGAACCTTCCATGCAAATTTCTTTATTACCTCAACAGACACCCCTGCCTTTTCAGGGTCGCATGGGCCCGGAGATATTACAATCTTATCCGGTTTAAGTTTTTCAATCTCCTTTACCGTAATCTTGTCATTACGATACACCCTTACATCCTCACCCAGCTCGCCAAAATACTGGACAAGGTTGTAGGTAAAGGAGTCGTAGTTGTCAATCATGAGCAACATTATTCCAACCCTTCCCTTGCCATCTCCACAGCTTTTAACATAGCTTTAGATTTATTTATGGTTTCCTGATATTCCTTTTCAGGCACAGAATCAGCAACAATGCCTGCTCCAGCCTGTATATAAATCTTACCATCCTTTACCACCAATGTCCTTATGGTAATGGCCATATCCATATTTCCTGAAAAACCGAAATAGCCTACAGAGCCGCCGTATGCCCCGCGCTTCACCGGCTCTATCTCTTCAATAATTTCCATTGCCCTGACCTTTGGCGCGCCTGTCAATGTGCCGGCAGGGAAACATGCGCGCAATGCGTCAAAGCTGTCTTTATTTTTGCTCAATTGACCGCGGACATTGGAAACAATGTGCATGACATGCGAATATCTCTCAACAACCATAAGTTCATTTACAGAAACACTCCCCTTTTCTGCCACCCTGCCGACATCGTTTCTCCCCAAATCCACCAGCATTATATGTTCTGCAACCTCTTTAGGATCTCTGAGGAGTTCCTGCTCCAGCCTTTTATCTTCAGCCTCATCTTTGCCGCGCGGTCTGGTGCCGGCAATAGGCCGGACATTAATATCCTTTCCCTCCACCCTAACGAGTATCTCAGGCGAAGACCCGATAAGCTCAATGCCGTCTAACCTCAAATAAAACATATATGGCGACGGGTTGATGACCCGAAGCGCCCTGTAGATATTGAACGGCTCCACATCAAGCCTTGTCTCGAACCTCTGGGATAAAACAACCTGAATAACATCCCCTGCCTGAATATATTCCTTTGCCTTAAGCACGCCGCCAATGAATTTCTCTTTTGTAAAGTTAGAAACTACTTCTTTGGCTCTTTGACTCTTTGACCCTCTGACCCCCTGACCCTCTGGCAAAGGCGTTTTAAGCCTTTTTACCAGGCCATCTATCTTTTTGATTGCCATTTTATAAACATCGGCAGGGTTATCTCCCTCCTCAATAACAGCATTGGCAACAATCTTTATCTTATGCTCAAGATTATCAAAAATCAGGAGCGTTTCAGTAATTACAAAAAATGCATCATATATATCAATATCAGATGCTGCCTTATCGGGAAGGTCTTCAAAAAACCTCACCATATCATATCCGATATAACCTACAGCGCCGCCATAAAATCGGGGCAGCTCATCTGTTATTACCGGCTTATACCGGGAAAGCATTTCCCTCAAAACAGAGACAGGGTCGCCCTTTGTCTTGCTCTTTTTGCCATTCGCAATAATCTCTATATTGTCGCCCTTGCTCTTAAAGGTTACTTTAGGCTCAACGCCGAGGAGGCTGTATCTACCCCATTTTTCACCGCCTTCTATGCTTTCAAGTAGAAATACAGCGCCCCCTTTATCTATACTTTTAAGGGCGGATACCGGCGTTTCCATATCTGCCATAATTTCTCTGAATACAGGGATAAGATTGCCTTTTTTAGTTTTATTTATAAAATCCTCTAATGAAGGGAAGTATATGATTTTTTTCATAATATCAGGTTAATCTAACACACGGAATTTAAGAGGTCAAGAATTATGGCCTGCCTCATTTTTAGGTTTGACAAGTAATCACTTGTGTGTTAATAATCCCGTCCAACGACAGGATTATTGACTGCTATACAGCTCGCCTTGACCCGCCCTTGAAAGGACGGGGATGAAGGAAGCAGGCTTTGGCAGTTAAAAGCTGACAAAAAGATGGAGTTATAAAATGACTAAAATCCTTATTATTGGCGCTGGCAGGGGTGGAGCAGCCCTGCTCCAGATGTTTCACAAAGATTCCGATTTAAAGATAGTCGCTATAGTTGATCAAAATACTGAAGCGCCTGGCATAGCAATAGCTCGAAAGAACAATATTCCCACTTCTTCAAAACTCGAAGATGCTGTCAGGGAATTTGAATTTGATGTTGTTGTAAATGTCACAGGCAGTAAAGAGGTGTACAATTATCTTAAAGATAATCTTCCATCAGGTATGGAAATCCTCGGCGGCATGAGTTCAATGCTCCTCTGGCGTCTGGTAAAGGAAAGACAGAATAAAGAGGAAGAACTCAAGAGAAGCCTGGAAGAACATCAGACACTTTATAAGATAGCGGTAGAACTTGCCTCTGCTGGGAAGTCTGACAAGATATTTGACATCATCCTGAGTAGCGCAATGGAACTCACGAATGCCCCTGCCGGCAGTATTGTCATCATGGATGAAAAAAATGGCATGCTGAGAATGGTTCTCGCAAAAGGATTTAGCCAACACTTCATCTCCAGATCAACCATGTGGCTGCCAAGGACTAAGGGACTAACCAAGCGCGTGCTTAATAGCAACAAGCCTACTATTATTTATGACATAACAAAGGAAATATCTCCAACTACAAATCCTGCTATATATGAAGAGGGTATACGTTCCATCGTAGGTATACCGCTTAAGTATAACGAGAAAACCATCGGCATTCTTTATCTGGATGATTTTAAACCAAGGGAATTTACAGCGAGGGAGATATCTATACTTATGCTTCTTGCTACGAATGCAACCCTCGCAATAGAAAAGATGCAGATACTGGAAAAAACAGAGATGCTGGCAATAACAGATGAATTAACCCAGATATATAACCACAGATACTTCAGGAATACCCTTTCCAACGAAACATACAGGGCAAAAAGATACAAGCATCCCGTATCGCTGATTATGATGGATATTGATAATTTCAAAAGCTACAATGATGATTTTGGGCATATTCATGGCAATTACGTCCTGTCCATCATTGCTGGCATCATTAAGAAAAATGTGCGCAGTATAGATACCGCAGCAAGATTTGGCGGCGAGGAGTTCTGCATCATTCTGCCTGATACATCAAAGGAAAGCGCCTATGCAATGGCAGAAAGGATTAGGAGCGAAGTAGATAAAGTTTGTATACCGGAATGGAACTCTACGATATTAAGAAAAGTAACGATAAGTCTTGGCGTAGCATCTTTTCCAGACGACACAGAAGAGCATGGATTGCTGGTAAAGAAGGCTGATGAGGCCATGTATGCAGCAAAAAAGGCAGGGAAAAACAAGGTTTGCACCCTCAGCCCCGCTTGATACCGCTATCCTTCTCGCTTTACATATATCTCTTTTGTAATATCAGAATCTATTGCCAGGGTGGTTTCTCCGATCTCTATCACAAAAGAAGGCTGCTTCTGATGCAGTCTAATAACGCTTCCCGGCACAATGCCTAACGAAGCCAATCTGTCTAATCTGGAATGAGAACGGGGGAGGATAAAAACTATCCTTCCTTTCTGCCCTACCTCTATATCCTTAAGAGGCTGGACAAGCGGACTCACCTCTATCTTAAACTTTCTACAGCACTCTCCACGGGGTATGGGAAGCCCATGCGGGCAGGTTGGCGGATGGCCTAAAAGGGTGCAGATACTGTCGGTAACAAGTGACGAAAGGGAGTGCTCAAAACTGCATGCATTTTCTTCTATATTCTTTTCCTCAATCTCAAGAACCTCGGTTAAGAGCCTTTCAGCAAGCCTGTGTCTTCTGACCGTAGCCTCTGCCAGCTTTTCGCCCTTTGAGGTAAGTGTAATGGCGTCATCTTTGATATGCACCAAACCGCTGTTTTCTAATGCCCACAATGTTGTCATATCTGCCTTTGTCTCTTTAACCTCATCTATATTCAAAAGAAGCGCGATGCTATTCTTGCCCATTTCTCTCTGCGTCCATACAAACTCTAATATCTCTTCTATTACCTTTTGGTCTGTCATAGGAATCTCCTTTAAATACAGGCTATGGGCTATAGGCGATGTATTTTACCCATTGCCTATTGCCTATAACCTGTTACCTGTCTTTTATAGCTTTACCTCAAACACCCTCAAAATAAAATTAAGCACCCCTCCAACAATCACTGCAAAAGGAAAGATGAACGCACTCATCCATATCGCAGCCTTAACCCCCCTTTCTTTGATTATCATAAAGAAATTGGCAACGCAGGGGACAAATAAGGTCATGGTAACAAGGCTGACCACAACCTGGAGAGGGCTCAACAATCCATTCTTCTGTAGCGCAAAAAGCCCTGCCGCACCATAATCCCTTCTTAAGAAACCTATAATAAATGCCTCCGTAGCCTTTTGAGGCAGGTCCAGGAAGCCAACAATAATAGGAGATGCAATCTTCTCCAGAATACTCAAAACTGCCATCTTATCCATGACAAAGAGAAAGAGTGTGCCGAGGATAAAGAGAGGCACTGCTTCTCTTAAATACCATTCTATTCTTACAAGGGTCTTTACAAAGATATTCGATAGTTTTGGAACTCTTATCGGCGGAATCTCCAGCAAAAAATCCGATGCCTCGCCGGCAATAATCTTTGATGCAAGAAATCCAACCAAGAGCATAACAAAAATTACGACCCCTCCCCATATAAGGGTTGCCTTAAAAGATAATCCACCAAGCATACCAAGGATTACTCCAAGTTGGGCAGAGCATGGCACCCCAAGGGCCAGAAGCAGGGTCACAATTATCCTTTCCTTCTTAGTCTCCAATATCCTTGTTGTCATAGTCGCCATGGTGTCGCATCCCAAACCGAGAACCATGGGCAGCACTGCCTTGCCGTTCAACCCCATGACTTTAAATATCTTATCCACCATAACTGCAAGCCTCGGCAGATAACCCGAATCTTCTAAGAGGCCAAAAAATAAAAAGAAATACCCTACAATAGGCAGGATTATGGCAATAGCATACGTTAACGCCATTGTCACCAAGCCATACGGTCCAACTATCAATTCTTGAATAAACCCTATTGGTATTAAGACCTTAATAACTCTGGTTGCCCATGGGTTAAGATATTCACCGAATACAATCTTTTCCAAGAAATTGACACTGGTCCCTGCCCCAAATTGCCCCACAAACGCATACATTAAATATAAGATGCCAATGAGGATAGGAAGACCGGCTATAGGATGCATTGACCATTTTCCAAGGAAGGCAACCAACCTGCCGCCGCTTGCAGGTTCAATAGTCACCACCTCAGCTACAATCCTGTCAACCAATTTTAGCCTTTCAAGATTCAGCATATAATTCAATGGCTCTGTATATCTTGATTGAATACTCTGCCGAATCTCTTCTATATTTTTAACAGCCTCTGCAGAAATATTGTTGTGCAACCATTTGTTCAACGTCTCATCGCCCGAAAGGAGCATTAGTGCAAGAGACCTTTTAGATATAAAGGCTCCTGATATAAGCTCCTCTATAGTCTTAACAGCATTTTCTATATCCTCGCCATAATTTATTCTAAAATTGGATACCTTTTGAGAAGATATGGACTTAATCAGATTGTCTATACCCCATCTCTGAGTTGCTATAGTTGAAACAACATCAATGCCGAGCAGTTGAGACAACTTAGCCACATCAACTTTCCATCCCCTGCTCCTTGCCTCATCTATCATGTTGAGCGCAAGCGAGAAGGGAAGCCCAAGTTCAATCATCTGAGTGGATATAAGAAGCGCCCTTCTTAAATTTTTTGTATCTCCCACCTGTATTACACAGTCAGCCCTCTCATATAATAATATATCCCTTGTAACCCTCTCATCTTCTGACATAGGCACTATGCTGTTCACACCAGGGGTGTCTATGACAGTGTATCTTTCTCCTCCGATTGCAGCGCTGCCCTTGCTTACCTCAACTGTTGTGCCAGGATAGTTGGAGACGGTTACATATCTTCCTGTCAATACGCCAAATATAACACTCTTCCCTACATTGGGATTGCCGACAAGGATAAGTCGTTTAGCATCATTATCAATCTTTATGTTGCGGTGTTCGTGCATATATAAGTAGAGGCTATCGGCAATGGGCTATAGGCTATGGGATTTTTTCTGTTGCCCATCGCCTATAGTCCATAACCTATAGCCTGTTTTATTAATGATAATAAAAATTATTTTCAAAATCAAGGTAAAAATTTTAATCAGCGCACTTTGAACAAAGGCCGTACAATTCCAATTTATGATTATTGACGGTAAAGTTGAGTTTGTCTGCGATTTCCTTCTGAAGGTGTTCTATCTTCTGGTTTTCAAATTCTATAATCTTACCACACTTAACACAGATGCAGTGGTCATGATGGCTATCGTCAGGAATATGTTCGTACCTTGTCTGGCCATCGCCAAACTGCCTTTCCAAGGCAATACCACACTCGGTGAGAAGCTTCATAGTTCTATAAACTGTTGCGTAGCCTATTTTAGAATTCTTACGTCTGACCTTTTTCAAAAGTTCTTCAAGGCTTATGTGGGTATTGGCTTTAAAAAAGGTATCTATGATGTCGTCTCTCTGAACGGTAGATTTAAGGCCCTTTTCGTGGAGGTATTTCTGGAGGAGTTCTTTCTTGTCAGCTAACTTCATAATAGTGGGTAGTGGTCAGCGAATGGTTTTTTTAAATTTACCGCTGTTTACTATTTTTCATGGAGCGGGCGACGGGATTCGAACCCGCGACCCCGACCTTGGCAAGGTCGTGCTCTACCAGCTGAGCTACACCCGCATTAACTCAAGTCAACAGTCTTCAGTCAGGAGTTTTTAACTTCCGGCTCTTGACTCCTGACTTTTCATTTTCTTTCTACGCTGCTTTTTTATCCTGCTTAGCAGGCCTCGTTGTTTTTTTTCGTGAGGTAGTTTTTTTAGTTTTCTCTTTCTTTTCTTCCTTTGACTCACCTGCCTCTAACAGTTCAATTATTGCCATCCGACTAGAATCGCCGGGTCTTACATCAGCGTGAAGTATTCTTGTATAACCGCCATTTCTATCTTTATATCGAGGGGATATATCGTCAAAAAGCCTTGTAACAACACCCTTATCCCGCATAAAGGCCATTGCCCGTCTCCTGGCAGGCATATCACCTTGTTTACCTAAGGTAATCATATTCTCAGCCAAGCTCCTCAACTCCTTAGCCTTGGCCGTTGTTGTTTTTATTTTGCCGTGTAAGAAGAGCGAATTGGTCATATTAGCCAGCATACATCTCAAATGGCCAACTCGCCTATCAAATCTTTTTTCATCTCTATTGTGTCTCATAATAACCCCTTTTAAAATAGGCAAGAGGCTATAGGCAATAGGCTATAGGTTTTCCCCATTGCCTCTCGCCCGTTGCCCAGAGCCTGATTTATGCTATTTCCTTCTTTTCTATCGCTATCTTGTCTAATTCTTCTCTGGATGGGAAACCTTCCACCTTCATACCAAAGCCGAGTCCCATGTTGTTCAGCATTTCTTTTATCTCATTTAAGGACTTCCTTCCAAAATTTTTTGTCCTTAGCATTTCCTGTTCTGTCTTCTGAACCAGTTCTCCGATATATTTTATGTCGGCATTCTTGAGACAATTAGCCGACCGGACAGAAAGCTCCATTTCATCCACCATTCTATAAAGATTATCATTCAAGGCTGTTGTTGTTCCCTCTGCCGCTTCTTCTCCTCCCTCTTCCTCTTCCGGCTCTTCAAATGGTATAAACATACTCAGTTGGTCCTTGAGTATTTTAGCCGCAAATGCAACTGCATCCTGAGGAGTGACAGCGCCTGTGGTCCAAATCTCCATAGCAAGCTTATCATAATCTGTCCTCTGGCCTACCCTCGCATTGCTGACATTATAGTTTACCCGTATTACAGGAGTAAAGATAGCATCAATAGGAATAGTGCCGATAGGTTGATTTTCTTCTTTATTTCTTACGGCAGGGGCATATCCCTTTCCTGTTTTAACAATAAGCCCTGCCTCCATCTTGGCGTCCTTCGCAAGGGTAGCAATATGCAGGTCTGGGTTTAAAATCTCCACAGTTGAGTCGCATATGATATCTCCAGCCTTTATCTCTCCATCGCCTTTTGCCTTTATTCTGATAGTTTTTACCCCTTGGCCATGCAGCTTAATCCTTACCTGCTTCAGGTTTAATATAATATCCGACACATCCTCCTTCACCCCAGGAATAGAGGAAAATTCATGAAGAACACCGTCAAATTTTATTGATACAATAGCAGCACCCTGCAAAGAAGAGAGCAAAATCCTCCTGACTGAATTACCTATGGTGATGCCAAATCCTCGCTCAAGAGGTTCAGCTGTAAACTTGCCATAAGTGTTGGTCAAGGTATCCTTATCAACCTCTAATTTTTTAGGTTTGATTAGATCCCGCCAATTCTTTTGCATATATCCCCCAGATTTAAAAGATTTTTAAAGACATGCTGTTTAGAAACAAAAGACAAACAGAAATTAACCCTTATTTTTCAAACCCAGCCAACCGGAATGTGTAGTGTAGGCTAAAAGTTAACTGCTTATTCACTATTACGATTTTTCTGTCCTTCAGCAATAAAGCTCTTATTATTTGGAATACAATTCTACTATTAATTGCTCTTGAATAGGCATTGTTATATCTTCACGCCTTGGCAGTGCTTTAATAGCCCCTTTGTAATGAGCCTTGTCAAGTTCCAGCCACTGAGGAATACCGCGCCTTTCTACAGTCTCTAACGCAGTATTCAGCCTTGCCTTATTCTTGCTCTTTTCCTTAATCTCAACTGTCTCTCCAGGCTTAACAAGGTATGATGGAATGTTTACATTTTTACCATCTACCAGAAGGTGTCGGTGCATAACCAACTGCCTGGCATCGCTTCTTGAATCAGCAAAACCAAGACGATAAGTAACATTGTCAAGCCTTCTTTCTAAAAGAAGAAGGAGGTTTTCCCCGGTAACACCCTTTAGCCTCTCTGCCTTTTTAAAGTAGCCATGGAATTGTCTTTCCATCAAACCGTACATCCTCTTGACTCTCTGTTTTTCTCTCAGCTGCGTTGCATAGGCAGTAGCCTTGCTTCTCCCCTGGCCATGCTGACCCGGCGCATAGCTCCTCCTCTCAAAGGCGCATTTATCGGTATAACACCTGTTGCCCTTGAAAAAGAGCTTCATCCCCTCTCTTCTACACATTTTACATACAGATTCAATATATCTTCCCAATTCTTCCTCCCTTTTAATACAATTACGAATTACAAATTATGAATTATGAATCAAAAACCATTGCTTTCAATTCCTAATTCGTAATTCCTAATTCTTAATTGTCTTTTAAACCCTTCTTCTCTTTGGCGGCCGACATCCGTTGTGTGGTATTGGCGTTACATCCCGGATAAGGGTTATATTAAGCCCTGCAGCCTGAATTGATCTTAATGCTGCTTCCCTGCCAGCGCCTGGTCCTTTTATATATACATCTACACTTCTTACGCCGGACTCTATTGCCTTTTTGCATGCAGTCTCGGTTGCAACCTGGGCGGCAAAGGGGGTTCCTTTCCTTGAGCCTTTAAAACCGTGACTGCCGGAGCTGCTCCATGCTATTACATTACCTGCGGCATCAGATATGGTAATTATCGTGTTGTTGAATGTAGATTGTATATTTGCAATGCCTTTTGCTGCTACTTTCCTTTCTTTCTTTACCTTTGCCATTATTCCCCCTGTCTGCTACTCAGCTTTTCTTATTGCTATGCTGGCCTTTCGTGGCCCTTTCCGAGTCCTGGCATTCGTATGCGTCCTCTGCCCCCTGACAGGCAACCCCTTTCTATGCCTGAGTCCCCTATAGGAACCAACATCCATAAGCCTCTTTATATTCATTGCAACTTCTTTTCTTAAGTCACCTTCTACTTTATAATCTTTATCAAGTATCTTACGGATACTGGCAATCTGCCCCTCTGTAAGATTCTGCGTCCTGATATTTGGGTCTACCCCTGCATCTTTAAGAATCTTATGAGAAGCAGCCTTACCGACCCCATATAAATAGGTAATCGCTACCTCTATTCTTTTATTCTTTGGTAGATCTACACCTGCTATTCTTGCCAATTTTTCCTCCCTTTAAAAGAAGGTTTGAGGAATGAGGAGTGAGGCATGAGGCAAAGCCCCTAACCCCTAACCCCTAACCTCTAACCTCTAACCTCTGTTTTATCCTTGTCTCTGCTTATGCTTCGGGTTTTCGCACACAACCCTTACAACCCTTTTGCGTCTTACTATCTTGCATTTATCACATATTTTCTTAATAGAACTTCTGACTTTCATATCAAATCCCTCACTTCTATTTTCTAATTCATGCCGTCATTTTACTCTATATATTATTCTGCCTCTGGTCAGGTCGTATGGTGAAAGCTCTACAGTAACCTTATCGCCAGGCAGTATCTTTATAAAGTGCATCCTCATCTTGCCTGAAACATGGGCTAACACTACATGTTTATTCTCCAACTCCACCCTAAACATAGCATTCGGCAGTGTCTCAATTACTGTACCTTCTACTTGTATCGCCTCTTCTTTGGTCATATCGTCTTAAAGTCTGCTCAAAATATAAGGGCCTTTTTCAGTTATAGCAACTGTGTGTTCAAAATGGGCTGATAGGCCTCCATCTTTTGTAACAGCAGTCCAGCCATCCTCAAGTATAGCCACATCGCTTCCCTCGGCATTTATCATAGGCTCTATCGCAAGAACCATTCCTGCCTTCAATCTTACTCCTTTTCCAGGTGAGCCGAAGTTCGGCACTTGAGGAGGTTCGTGAAGCTCTCTTCCTATGCCATGTCCAACAAATGCCCTTACTACTGAAAAACCATTTTCTTCTACATAACTCTGAACAGCATAGGATATGTCAAAAAGCCTGTTGCCAACCCTTGTAACTGCGATAGCCCGTTCTAAGGCAGTATCGGCAATTCGTATTAAGGTTTTAGCCTCGTCTGATACACTGCCTACAGGAACTGTTACAGCCGCATCGCCATAATACCCGTGATATTCTACTCCAAAATCAATGCTCAGTATATCGCCTTCTTTGAGAATCCTCTTAGAAGGCATTCCGTGAACAACCTCTTCATTCACGGATGTGCATAAACAATATGGATAACCTCTATACCCTTTAAAGGCTGACCTTGCCTTCCTTTTAACTATCTCCCCTTCACATATACGTTCAAGCTCTAATGTCGTAATCCCTGGTGCCACAGTATCCCTTATCATTGTGATAATTTCAGCAACGATAAGATTGCTTGCCCTCATCTTCTCTATTTCACCTGGTGATTTAAGCGTTATAATCTCTCTTTCCTTCATCCCGTTAAAACATCCCGTTAAAAAATTCTATATTCAGCGCCACTATAAAACTTTATATTCTAAAAAACTTTCTAACGGGCTACAATAGCATTCACTATCTTTTCTGTGATATCCTTGAACCCTCCTATTCCGTCTATGGATACAAGAAAATCTTTCTTCTTATAAAAATCTATGAGCGGTGCAGTCTGCTCCTCATAAACCTTCATCCGTGTCTCAATGGTATCTTCTCTATCATCCTCCCTCTGATACAGTTCTCCTCCGCACTTATCGCATTTTTTATCATCCAACGGAGGATTAAAGATAATATGATAGCCTTCTCCGCAATTCCTGCACACCCGCCTGCCGCTCAACCGCTTTACAATCTCTTTACGTGAAACCTCAATATTTATGACATGATCTATCCTCTTGCTAAACTGAGCAAGCATCCTTTCAACAGCCTCTGCCTGCAGGATATTTCTCGGAAAACCATCAAGTATAAAACCGTCATTGCAATCACTCTTTTTAAGCCGTTCTGCAACTATCTCTACTACGAGATTATCAGGCACTAACGCCCCTTTATCCATATAGGACTTGGCCTTTATGCCAAGGTCTGTCTTATCCCTCACAGCAGCCCTTAATATATCGCCAGTAGATATCTGCGGAATATTGTATTTTTCTGCAAGGCTCTTGCCCTGGCTGCCTTTCCCAGCGCCAGGCGGTCCAAGTAGGATGAGATTCACCAAATCAATCCCTCCTGCCCTTAAGCCTGCCTGATGTAAGAAGACCCTCGTATGACCTTGCCAACACATGCGATTCTATCTGCTGGGCAGTATCCAAAGCAACTCCAACAACAATTAAAAGAGAGGTACCTCCAAAATAAAACGGAACATTCCACCACCCTATCATAAACGATGGCAATACACATACAGCAGCAAGATAAATAGCCCCCCAAAGCGTCAGCCTTGTCAGAATCCTATCTATATACTCGGCTGTGTTCGGCCCAGGCCTTATACCAGGGACAAAACCGCCGTGTTTTTTCAAATTATCCGCAACATCATTCGGATTAAACTGAATTGCAGTATAAAAGTATGTAAAAAATATTATCAACCCAGCATACATAGCATTATAAAGAATGCCTGTGGGGTTAAGACTGTCGGCAATGCCCTTTAGCCATGGTATATCTATAAAATTAATGGCAGTCGCCGGAAAGATAATCAGAGAAGATGCGAATATGGGCGGTATCACCCCTGCCGAATTCACTTTCAACGGAAGATGGGTGCTCTGCCCGCCATATACCTTTCTACCCACCATTCGTTTCGGATATTGTATCTGAATCCTTCTTTGCCCCAACTCTACAAAGATAATAAAGGCAACAACGGAAACCATTAATACAACCAACAAAATAACAAACAAGAAATTCATCTCGCCTGTCTTTACAAGACTAAAGGTGTTGCCGATGGCAGAAGGGAACTGCGCCACAATGCCCGCAAAGATAATGAGCGATATACCGTTGCCAATACCCCTTTCAGTTATCTGCTCGCCAAGCCACATAATAAACGCTGTTCCTGCGGTCAACGTGATGATAGTCACAATCCTGAAATCCCAACCTGGCATGGGAACAACCGACTCTCCTGCAGGCCCCTTCATGCTTTCAAGGCCTATGCTTATGCCAAGCCCTTGTATTAAGCTGAGGACTACTGTGCTATATCGCGTATATTGAACTATCTGCTTCCTACCTGACTCACCCTCTTTAGAAAGCTTTTCCAGATGCGGTACAACAACGGTGAGAAGCTGTATGATAATGGAGGCGCTGATATACGGCATTATGCCAAGGGCAAAGACCGAAAACCGCTCCAATGCCCCCCCTGTAAACATAACAACAAAATCCAAAAGGGTTCCCTTTGCCTGGGCAAAAAAGCTGGAAAGGGCCTGGGCATCTATCCCTGGCGTAGGTACAAATACGCCAACCCGGTACACAGCCAATAATAAGAGGGTAAGTAAGATACGGCGGTTAAGCTCGGGAACTTTTCCTATGTTCTGGATTCCGCTTGCCAATTATATTACCTCTGTCTTTCCGCCGGCTGCCTCTATCTTTTTTCTGGCGCTCTCTGTAAACTTATTGGCCTTTACTGTCAGCGGTATCTTTATATCGCCGTCTCCCAATATCTTAATGCCGTCTTTTATATTTTTCACAATACCTTTGGAAGTTAGTGTTTGCACATCGACAACATCGCCTTTATTAAAGGCAGACAATCTTTCAATATTCACAATGCTATACTGCGCCTTAAATTTGCTGGTAAAGCCTCTCTTAGGAAGCCTTCTATGGAGCGGTGTCTGGCCACCCTCATAGCCTAATTTGGTACTGCCGCCTGTTCTTGCCTTTTGCCCCTTATGTCCCTTTCCAGAGGTTTTTCCGAGACCAGAACCCTCTCCTCTGCCAACTCTTTTCCTTTTTTTTGATGCCCCTTCTGGAGCGCGAAGTCTATTTAGCATTTTTACCGGTTTCCTTTGCTCTAATAAAATCAGATAGTAATATCCTTGCCTCTTGCTTGAGACACTGACGCATGACTTTTAAGCTGCATAAGCGCATCTATGGTAGCCTTCACCATGTTATGCGGATTTGTTGAACCAAGGGATTTGGTTAATACATCACTTACACCAGATACCTCTAAAACCATCCGTACAGCCCCGCCTGCTATAATACCAGTTCCAGGGGATGCCGGTTTTAATATCACCTTTCCTGAGCCATAATGGCCAATAACCTCATGGGGAATTGTATTCTTTGCAAGTGGAAAGCTTAAAAGACTCTTCTTGGCCTGCTCTATAGCCTTTCTTATTGCCTCAGGGACCTCATTGGATTTCCCCAACCCAATGCCTACATGACCGTTATTATCGCCTACAACTACTATGGCATTAAAGCTGAATCTCTTACCGCCCTTTACAACCTTAGCCACTCTATTCAGATAAACAACCTTGTCTTTTAGTTCCAGTGTTTTTGGATCTATTCTTTCCAAACAGCCTCCCTTTTTAAATTCCGATTTACGATTTTTGATTTACGATTTAACCGCTAAAATTCAAAAACCGAAAATCGACAATCGAAAATCTAAAATTTTAATCCTGCCTCTCTCGCACCGTCGGCTACAGCCTTAATCCTTCCGTGATAGAGAAATCCCCCTCTATCAAATACCACTTTATCTATCCCTTTGGCAATTGCCTGCTTTGCTACAAACTCTCCGACCTTTTTAGCCGCTTCAGCTTTCTTAATCTTTTTAAACTTAGCTTTCAATTCCTTGCTTATAGTAGATGTAGATATAAGCGTCTTGCCTGTAGCATCTTCTATAATCTGGGCATAGATATGTTTATTGCTTCTGTAGACATTGAGTCTTGGTCTCTCAGAAGTGCCGATTATCTTCCTTCTCACCCTTCGCTTTCTCTTGAGATGCCCTTCTTTTTTCTTTTCTATATCCATACAATAATTTACAAATTACGAATTACGAATTACGAATTGAAAATAAAATCGTAAATCTAAAATCGTAAATCTAAAATCCCCCTTCCTTATTCTTATGCTGCCTTACCTCCGCCAGTTGCCTTTCCTGCCTTACCTGCCTTTCTCCTGATAACCTCTTCTGCATATTTTATACCCTTGCCCTTATAAGGGTCCGGTATTCTGAATCCCCTTATCTCTGCGGCAGTTTGGCCCAAAAGCTGCCTATCAGCCCCTTTTAATGTGATGCTGGTCTGCTTATCAACGGTAGCAGTTATCCCTTTGGGCAATTCATATTTTATCGGGTGTGAGTATCCAAGACTTAAATTAAGTATAGTGCCCTGGACCTCAGCCCTATAACCAACCCCCACAATCTCCATGTTTCTTTGAAAACCCTCTGTTACCCCCTTAACCATGTTTGCAACCAGACTCCGCGACAGACCATGAAGCATAAGGGCTTTTTTATCATCTGTATTTCGTATTATCTTTATCTCATTCTGAGTAATCTCAGCCCTCAGTTCTTTATTTAAAAACTGAGAGAGAGTTCCCTTGGGCCCCTCAACCTTTATAACATCGCCATTAAAGTTAACTTTAACACCTGACGGAATAACTATAGGTTTTTTACCAATCCTTGACATTTAAAACTCCTTTAAATACAGGGATGGACGATAGACAATAGGAAAAAAACCGATAACCCATAGCCTCGTGCCCATTGCCTGTTTTTAATATAGCGTGCAGAGAAGTTCTCCTCCCACGCCAAGCTCGCGAGCCTTCTTATCGGTTATAATACCCTTTGATGTAGAAAGTATCGACATACCTAATCCATTTAATATCTTCACAACCCTATCTTTTTTTACATATATCCTAAGGCCAGGTTTGCTCACTCTTTTAATGGTAGACACAACCCCTTTCTTTGACGGTTCGTACTTGAGCTGCATCTTGATTATCCCCTGCTTGTTATCTTTTATAAACTCGTAATCCTTTATATATCCTTCTTCCTTCAATATCTTGGCTATCTCTACCTTAATATGAGACGAAGGTATCTCTACTTCTTTATGCTTAGCACGATTCGCATTCCTTATACGGGTCAGCATATCTGCAATTGGATCTGTAATAGCCATTTTAAACTCTCCTCAAATTCAATTACGAATTACAAATTATGAATTGTTCTTTCATTCGTAATTCCTAATTCTTAATTGTTTTTAAACTACCAGCTTGATTTAGTCAACCCAGGGATTTCACCTTTCAGGGCTAATTTGCGCATGCATAGTCTGCACATGTCAAATTTTCTGTAATAGGCTCGAGGCCTTCCACAGAGAGGACATCTGTTGTATTCTCTGACTTTAAATTTATTTTTTCTATTTGCCTTTACTATTAAACACTTTTTTGCCACAAATCCCCCATTAAATACAATTACGAATTACGAATTACGAATCATAATTCTTAATTTTTAATTCCTAATTGACTTTGAACGGCATGCCAAAATATTTTAAGAGCGCCTTAGCCTCATCATCAGTTTTAGCAGTAGTAACAAATGTTATGTTCATGCCCCTTATCTTATCTATTTTATCGTAATCTACCTCAAGAAAAATAATCTGTTCTTTTATACCAAGGGTATAACTACCCCTGCCGTCAAAAGATTTATCAGGCACACCCTTAAAATCCCTCACCCGCGGGAGCGCAAAATTAATAAACCTATCCAAAAATTCATACATCTTCTCCCCTCTCAGGGTCACCATACAACCTATCGGCATCCCTTGTCTCAGTTTAAACGAGGCTATAGATTTCTTCGCTGTAGTAACCACAGGCTTCTGTCCTGTTATATTGGTAATCTCCTGCACTGCATGGTCAACAACCTTTACGTTCTGAGTAGCCTCTCCAAGCCCGACATTCAACACAACCTTCTCAAGCCGCGGCACCTGCATGACATTTTTATATTTGAATTCCTTCATCATGCTCGAAACTATATTTTTATTGTATATATCCTTCAATCTGGCCATTATTTATCCAAAACCTCCCCACACTTTTTACAGTATCTCACTTTTTTCCCGCCATCCAGAACCTTCTTGCCAACACGGACAGGCCCCCTGCATTTGTCGCATATAAGCATAACATTTGATATGGCAAGCGGCGCCTCCTTTTCTATAATACCGCCCTGCTTATATTGGTTGGATGGCTTTACATGCCTCTTTACCATGTTTAGTTTTTCTATCAGCACATGAGCCTTTTCAGGAATAACCTTGACGACCTTACCTGTCTTACCCTTCTCCCTGCCGCTCACAATCATTACATTATCATTCTTTTTTATTTTATATTTTACAACCTGCATTTCATCTCCTATTTAGTTCGGAGCATTTATTCTTTCTCCGATATCTAAACTCCTAACCCATCTCTTTTTTACAGTACCTCTGGCGCCAAAGACACAATCTTCATAAATCTTTTTGCCCTCAGCTCTCTGGCCACAGGACCAAAAATACGGGTACCTACAGGCTCGTTATCTTTATTAATAAGAACAGCCGAGTTTTCATCAAATCTTATATAAGAACCATCTGGCCGTCTTGTCTCTTTAACAGTACGGACTACCACAGCTCTAACCTTATCACCTTTTTTCACCTTAGCATTCGGTATAGCCATCTTTACCGAGGCTGTTATAATATCTCCAATATCAGCGTATCTTTTATTGGAGACCCCTATAACGGTTATACATGCTATTTTCTTGGCTCCGGAATTATCTGCCACATTTAGTATGCTCCTCATCTGAATCATTGTCGCTACGCTCCATTGTAAAATAAAGTTGAAAAATTACATCTTACGCTTTACAATTTGCAATCTTCCCTTTGCAATATCAATATTATGCCTTCGCTAATATCTGACTTACACGCCACCGTTTGAGCCTGCTTAACGGTCTTGTCTCCACAATCTTTACCTTATCGCCTTCTTTACACTCAGCCTTTTCATCATGAGCCATATATTTAACCCGTTTTTTTACATACTTCCCATAGGTTGAGTGCTTAACGAGTCTTTCAACAGAAACCATGACAGTCTTGTTCAGCTTACCGCTTATAACTGTCCCGACTCTAACCTTTTCTACTCCACTTTTCTTCTCTTCCATGTCCTACGCCCTCTTTTCGCTTTTCTTTTCTCTTATAATTGTCTTCATGCGAGCTATATCCTTCCGCAGCTGGGGAAGCTTCATGGGATTATCAAGTCGCCCTGCAACGTGCTGAAATCTTATATTAAAAAGCTCTTTGGAAAGCTCTTGAACCTTTAGGTTAATGTCTTCTATCGTCATTTCTCTTATCTCAGGCGGCTTCATACATGGCCCTCTCTATAGATTATTCTGGTAGGTATAGAGATTTTATGGCTTGCCAATCGAAATGCCTCTTTAGCCACATCCTCTGTAATACCCTCCATTTCATACAAAATCCTCCCCGGCTTTATAACAGCGACCCAATCTTCCGGATTACCCTTTCCGCTCCCCATTCTTGTTTCAGCCGGCTTTTTGGTAATAGGTTTATCGGGAAATACCCTTATCCATATCTTTCCGCCCCTTTTAATAAAGCGAGTCATGGCAATACGCGCAGCCTCTATCTCTCTTGTTGTAAGCCAACCGCAAGCAGTGGCCTGAAGACCATAATCACCAAAATTAAGATCAGCGCCCCTTGTGGCCTTCCCTCTTCTTTTTCCTCTCTGCTGCTTTCTAAATTTTGTCCTCTTTGGCATTAACATAAGTCGCTACGCTCCATTGAAAATTGGAAAATGAAAACTATAAAATTCAGGGCTTCTACTTTTAAATCTTTATTTCCCTATCCCTGACTACTGACTGCTATACTCTCAGGCATTATCTCGCCTTTGAATATCCATACCTTTATACCTATTTTTCCGTAAGTTGTAAGCGCCTCAGCAAAACCATAATCAATATCAGCCCTGAGCGTATGAAGCGGCACCCTGCCTTCTCTATACCACTCTGTCCTTGCTATCTCAGCGCCACCAAGCCTTCCCGCACACATAACCTTTATTCCCTTGGCGCCCAATTTCAGGGCAGTTGTAACAGTCTTCTTCATTGCCCTTCTGAATGCAACCCTTCTTTCTAATTGCAACGCCACATTCTCAGCAACAAGCTGCGCATCAATATCAGGCCTTCTAACCTCCTGGATATCAACATCAACATCTTTGCCTGCAAATTTGGCAATATCTTTTTTTAATACATCAATCTCAGAGCCTTTTTTGCCTATGACTATTCCAGGTTTGGCTGTATATATAACAACCCTTGTATTGCCTGCTGTCCTTTCTATGTTTACCTTTGAAACACCTGCATGTTTAAGCTTCCCTTTTATGAATTTCCTTATCTGTATATCTGCATGCAGGAATTTTGCATAGTCCTTGTCCCCATACCATCGGGAGCTCCAGTCCTTATAAATACCGACCCTAAAACCTATTGGATTAACCTTGTGACCCAAAAATCTACCTCCTTATATATAACTGATTCCACAGATTCTTGAAAAACGATTACACAGATTAAAACTAATCTTTTTGCCTAAATCTGTGTAATCTGTTTTTATAATCTGCGTAATCATTATCATTCCTTTTTACAGCTCATCTAATACTATCGTAATATGACTGCTTCTTTTTCTTATGACATTTGCCCTACCCATAGCCTTAGCATGTATCCGTTTCATGGTAGGGGCCTGATCAACATATGCCTTCTTGACATAAAGGTTATCTACATCAATCTTTTTTGTATTCTCCGCATTTGCAATCGCACTTCTCAAAATCTTGTCAATAATCTTTGAAACAGCCTTCCTGGTAAATGTCAATGTGGCCATAGCATCATGAACTCTCTTGCCTCTGATAAGATCTACCACAAGCCTCGCCTTTTGCGGACTGACCCTCACATATTTTGCAATTGCCTTTGCTTCCATTTATGAACCTCTAAATTTAAGAATTATTAAAACTGTATTACTGCTCACACTATATTGTCTGAACTATGTCGTTTTAGCGCCCTCTGCAGCGGCTATCTTTGTCTTTTTATCTCCCGAATGGCCTTTAAATGTCCTGGTTGGTGAGAATTCTCCAAGTTTATGGCCAACCATATTTTCAGTTACAAAAACAGGGATAAATTTCTTGCCATTATGAACTGCTATCGTATGGCCGATCATATCCGGAGTAATGGTAGACCGTCTTGACCATGTCTTGATAACCTTTTTTGCCTTTGCCTCATTTGCCTGCGTAATCTTTTTCAGCAGATGTTCATCTACAAAAGGGCCTTTTTTTATAGAACGAGCCACTACTTCCTCCTGGACACTATATATTTATCAGTCTGTTTACGTCTTCTTGTCTTAAATCCTTTGGCAGGGGTGCCCCACGGACTTTGAGGGTGATTGCCTCCCTTGCTCTTTCCCTCTCCACCACCATGCGGATGATCTACTGGATTCATAGCCACTCCCCTGACTCTGGGGAGTCTGCCAAGCCATCTTGACCTGCCTGCCTTTCCTATAGTCACATTTTCATGGTCTATGTTACCAAGCTGGCCTACCGTTGCATAACAATCCTGTAACACATATCTTACTTCACCGGAAGGGAGTTTTATCTGAGCCATGCTTCCTTCTTTAGCCATAAGCTGGGCGTAATTGCCTGCTGTCCTTACCATCTGCCCGCCGCCGCCTATCTTCAATTCTATATTATGAATAAAAGTTCCAAGTGGTATAGACCTTATTGGCATTGCATTGCCAGGCTTTATATCCGCGCCTTCTCCTGCAACCACAGTATCACCGACCTTTAAATCAAGCGGGGAGAGTATATACCTTTTCTCACCGTCAAGATAATTTAAAAGCGCTATTCTGCATGTGCGGTTAGGATCATATTCTACAGCAGTCACCTTTGCCGGCACACCTCTTTTATCCCGCTTAAAATCTATAATCCTGTATGCCCTTTTATGTCCGCCGCCCATCCACCGTGAGGTAACTCTTCCGTATGAATTTCTGCCACCGGTTCTTTTTATAGGCATAAGAAGAGATTTTTCAGGCCCTCCCTTTGTAATCTCCTCAAAGGTCAATGTTGTTAATTGCCTAATCCCTGGTGATGTTGGCTTATATGTTTTAATCGGCATTGTTAAACTCCTAAAATGCAGTGACCGTTGTCCGTGTTCGTGACCGTTAAAGATTTTTCACGGCCACGGTTCACGGTCACGGCTCACGGTTTTATCACGTTCCCTCAAACAAAGGTATCTTGTCTCCCTGCTTCAATGTAATATATGCCTTTTTCCTGGTCGGCCTCTGGGTGATATTTCTGCCCACCATTCTAACCTTGCCAGGAACCCGCATGGTATTTACATTAAGCACCTCGACATTAAATGCTTTTTCAATTGCCTCTTTTATATCGCTTTTATTAGCGCTTAAATCTACCCAAAAAACCACCTTGTTTGCCTCTGTATTTTGGGCTGTGCTCTTCTCAGTAATTATGGGGCATTTTAATATCTGGTATACATCTTTCATTGAAGCAGATTCCTTTCAAGTTGTTCTAAGGCTGCTTTTGTAATTATCAAATCATCGTAATGAAGAAGGTCAACCACATTGATGCCATTAACCTTTAAGAGCTTAAAGTTCTTCAGATTTCTAACAGCCAATTCCACATTTGAGTTAGAACCGTCTATAACTATAAGACCTTTTGTAGACTTAATTTTCTTGAGAATCTCTACAATACTTTTAGTCTTTGGCTCATTCAGTGTTATATTATCTAAAACTTTTAACCTTTCTTCTTTTATCTTGAGGGCTAATCCTGATGCAAGGGCGCCCTTCTTAACTTTTTTCGGCACTTGATATGAATAATCCCTTGGATGAGGACCAAAGACCGTTCCACCATGTCTCCATAATGGCGAACGAATTGAGCCAGCCCTCGCCCTCCCTGTTCCCTTTTGTTTCCACGGTTTTACTCCGCCGCCAGAAACATAGGCCCTTGTCTTTGTCGAAGCAGTACCGGCCCTTCTATTTGCCAGCTGCATCTTTACCGTCTCGTAAAACAGGTTTGCATTTACAGGGATTGCAAACATTTGTTCATTCAAGTTTGCAGTCCCCACCTTTTTATTTTCTGTATTCCGTATATCTACTGTCGGCATATTTATTATCGTAAGTCGTAAGCAGCAATCGCTTACTTCTTACTGCTCCCTTTTTTCTTAGCCTTTCTTATCTCTACCACACTATTTACCGGGCCGGGAACTCCCCCTTTAACCAAAACTATATTGTCTTCCGGTCTGACTCCTACAATCTGAAGATTCTGAGTAGTATCTTTCTCGTTTCCATAATGACCAGCCATCCTCATGCCTTTATAAACCCTTGATGGGTCGGAGCTTGAACCTATGGAACCAGGCGCCTTGTTAAACATTGAGCCATGACTACCAGGGCCTCCGGAAAAATCCCATCTCTTCATAACCCCGGTAAAACCCCTTCCTTTGGTTCTCCCGGAAACATCAACATATTCCCCTACCTTGAATACACTGTCGCATGTCACCTTTTGGCCTAATTGATATTGATCCAATGTCTTACCTTTAAATTCTTTCAGATGATAAAAAGTTGGGGTCTTTGCCTTTGTAAAATGCCCGCTCAGGGGTTTATTTACCCGCTCTTTTTTCTTTTCTATAAATCCGAGTTGTATAGACTCATAGCCTTCATGAGCCTTACTCTTTTTCTGGATCACAAAACAAGGACCTGCCTTTATCACGGTAACAGGGATTACCTCACCTTCTTTCGTGAATATCTGCGTCATTCCCAGTTTTTTTCCTAACATTCCATTTAACATTGTTATCAAAACCTCTTACACATTGAGTTGTTTTATTTCTACATCCACACCAGCCGGCAAATTGAGCTTCATTAAGGCATCAACAGTCTGCTGGCTTGGTTCAACGATATCCATCAATCTGTTATGAGTCCTTATCTCAAACTGCTCCCTGGACTTCTTGTCTACATGCGGTGAACGCAATACACAGTATTTGTTTATCTTTGTGGGTAAAGGTATAGGCCCCCTGATGTTTGCGCCAGTCCTTTTGGCTGTCTCCACAATCTCCTTAACAGAGTGATCCAACAACCTATGATCGTATGCCTTTAACCTTATCCTTATTTTCTGGTCTTTCATTTCTGCTCCGTATCCTTATGCAATTATCTTAGTCACAACTCCAGCGCCTACCGTCCTGCCGCCTTCTCTGATTGCAAATCTTAATCCCTCGTCCATTGCTATGGGCATAATTAGCTCTACATCAAGATTTGTATTGTCTCCGGGCATTACCATTTCCACTCCTTGCGGCAGTGTGGCTACTCCGGTTACGTCGGTTGTCCTAAAGTAAAACTGCGGTCTGTATCCGTTGAAGAAGGGGGTGTGCCTTCCGCCTTCTTCTTTTGTTAATACGTATATCTCTGCCTTAAATTTGGTATGCGGGGTTATGGTGCCGGGTTTTGCCAACACCTGCCCTCTTTCTACTTCTTCTTTTTTTGTGCCTCTTAGTAATACTCCTATGTTGTCTCCTGCCCTGCCTTCATCTAATAGCTTCCTGAACATTTCTATACCGGTTGCTACGGTCTTCTGGGTTGGTTTTATTCCTACTATTTCTAATTCTTCTCCTACTTTTACTTGGCCTCTCTCTACTCTTCCGGTTACTACGGTGCCTCTGCCTGAAATGGAGAATACGTCTTCTATTGGCATAATAAACGGCTTGTCTATGTCTCTTTTGGGTTCTTTTATGTATGTGTCTACGGTGTCAAGGAGCTGGAGTATCGGACCGCAGCTTTTGCATTCTTTTTTGCCGCATCCGCATTCTAATGCCTTTACCGCGCTCCCTTTTACGATTGGTATTTCGTCTCCAGGAAATTTGTATTTGTTTAATAGTTCTCGGACTTCAAGTTCTACTAAATCCATGAGTTCTTTGTCGTCTACCATGTCTGTTTTGTTTAGGAATACTACTATGGCCGGCACTCCTACTTGTCTTGCCAATAGTATGTGTTCTCTTGTCTGGGGCATTGGGCCGTCTGCTGCGCTAACAACTAAGATTGCGCCGTCCATCTGGGCTGCTCCGGTTATCATGTTTTTTACGTAGTCGGCATGGCCTGGACAATCCACATGGGCGTAGTGTCTTTTGTCTGTCTGGTATTCTACATGGCTTATGCTTATGGTTAAGCCTCTTTCTCTTTCTTCAGGGGCTTTGTCTATGTTTTCGTATGCCAGAAAGTCTGCCAGTCCTCTTGCGCTTAATACCTTTGTTATTGCGGCTGTCAGGCTGGTCTTGCCGTGGTCAACATGGCCTATTGTCCCTATGTTGATGTGCGGCTTTGTCCTGTCAAATTTGGCCTTGCTCATAAAAACCTCCTGTTAAATAAAGGTTGAGGCTAAGGTTGAGGTTGAGAAAAACTATTATTTGTCTTTCCTTAACCTTAACCTCAACCTGTTTTTTATTTCCCTTGCACCTTTGCCACAATCTCTTCCTTTACGGAATTTGGCACCTGCTCATAATGAGAGAATTGCATTGTAAATGTAGCCCTGCCCTGTGTCTTAGATCTTATATCAGTGGAATAACCAAACATCTGGGCAAGCGGAACCTTTGAAGATACCACATTAAATCCTCCCCTTGTCTCCATACCAAGTATCTTGCCTCTTCTTGAATTCAAATCTCCAATAACATCTCCCATAAACTGTTCCGGGGTGACAACCTCTACATCCATAATAGGCTCCAAGAGTATCGGGTTAGCCTTTCTCATACCATCCTTAAATGCCATAGAGGCTGCTATCTTGAATGCAATTTCAGATGAGTCAACATCATGGTAAGAGCCGTCAAACAACGAAACCTTTATATCCACAACAGGGTAGCCCGCAAGCACACCTGTATCTATTGTCTCTCTTAGCCCCTTTTCTACAGCAGGGATATATTCTTTTGGAACAGTTCCGCCAACGATTTCATTCTCAAATTCAAAGCCCTTGCCGGCCTCCTGGGGTTCAACTGTAAGCCAGACATGACCATACTGACCGCGTCCGCCTGTTTGCTTTATATACTTGCCCTCAGCCTCAACCTTCTTTGTTATGGTCTCTCTATATGCAACCTGCGGCTTGCCGACGTTCGCCTCAACCTTGAATTCTCTCATCAATCTGTCCACAATAATCTCAAGGTGCAGCTCGCCCATGCCGGAGATGATTGTCTGGCTTGTTTCTTCATCCGTCTTCACCCTGAATGACGGGTCTTCTATGGCAAGCTTCTGCAGCGACATGCCGAGTTTTTCCTGATCAACCTTTGTCTTTGGCTCTATGGCTATGCTCATAACAGGCTCAGGGAATATCATCCGTTCTAACAGTATCGGTTTATCACCATCGCACAGGGTATCGCCTGTTATGGTGCTCTTTAAACCGACCGCTGCCGCTATCTCGCCTGCATAAACCTCTTTTATATCTTCCCTTTTATTTGCATGCATCTTCAAGAGTCTTCCAATACGCTCTTTCTGCTGCTTTGTGGCATTATAGACATATGAGCCTGCTGCCATATAGCCTGAATAAACCCTGAAAAATGTAAGCTGACCGACAAACGGGTCTGTCATTATCTTAAATGCAATTGCCGAGAATGGCGCATTGTCATCAGCCTTTCTTTCTTCTTCCTGTTCTGTATCAGGGTTTATCCCTTTTATCGCAGCAATATCAATTGGCGACGGAAGATATTCCAAAACCGAATCAAGAAGCGGCTGAATCCCTTTGTTTTTAAATGACGACCCGCAAAGAACAGGGGTTATACCCATCTGTATCGTGCCTTTTCTTACTGCGCTTCTCAGTTCATCTTCCGTAGGCTGTTTGCCGTCCATATATTTTTCCATAACGGTTTCATCAAAATCAGCGGCAGCCTCTATCAGCTTATCTCTATACTCATGAACCAAAACTTTCATATCTGCAGGCACATCCTCAAAACGAAATTTCGCGCCTAACGTAGATTCATCCCAAAGTATGGCCTTTTGAGAAATAAGGTCAACCACGCCCTTAAAATTCTCTTCGGCGCCAACAGGAAGCTGCAGCACGGCCGGCCTGGTTTGAAGCCTTTCCACCATCATCTTTATAACCCTGAAATAATCTGCGCCAACCCTGTCCATCTTGTTTACAAATGCTATTCTTGGGACTCTATATTTATTTGCCTGACGCCATACTGTCTCTGATTGAGGCTCAACACCGCCCACAGAACAGAATACCGCAACAGCCCCATCCAGCACCCTTAAAGACCTCTCCACCTCAATGGTAAAATCCACATGGCCCGGCGTATCAATTATATTGATACGATTGTCTTTCCAGAAACAGGTTGTCGCGGCAGAGGTAATTGTAATGCCTCTCTCCTGCTCCTGGGGCATCCAATCCATTACAGCCGTACCATCGTGAACCTCTCCTATCTTATAGGTTACGCCTGTATAGTAGAGAATTCTCTCGGTGGTAGTGGTTTTACCCGCATCTATATGGGCCATTATGCCTATATTTCTTGTCTTTTCTATTGGTACTAATCTTGGCAATGTAAAACTCCTTCTAAAACTGTTAACTGCTAACTGTTCACTGCTCACTGTTTTTTACCATCTATAATGCGCAAATGCCTTATTTGCCTCAGCCATCTTATGCACATCCTCTCTCTTCTTTACCGCCCCGCCTTTATTATTTGCCGCATCTATCAGCTCAGAGGTAAGCTTTTCAACCATTGTCTTTTCGGCCCCGCGCGCCCTTGCGTATGTTGCAATCCACCTTAACGCAAGAGATATCTTGCGCTGCGGCCTGACTTCCTGCGGAACCTGATAGGTTGCGCCGCCAACCCTGCGGGATCTCACCTCAAGCGCCGGCTTTACATTATCAACCGCCTTCTTAAATATCTTAAGCGGGTCTTCTTTTGTCTTTTCTTTTACCAGATCAAACACTCTATAGAGAATACCTTCTGCAACACTTTTTTTGCCATCGCTCATTATAGTGTTTACAAATTTGGTTATAAGTTTGTCGTTATGTTTTGGATCCGGCAAAACATCCCTTTTTGCAACAATTCCCTTCCTTGACATTAAACCTCCAATAAAACCACAATTATGAATTAGGAATTATCAATTACGAATTAACTACGATTACAGTTCCTCATTCTTAATTCGTAATTCGTAATTTGTAATTTTTACTTTGGTCTTTTCGCCCCGTATTTAGAGCGGCCCTGTTTTCTATTCTGAACACCAACTGCATCCATAGTACCGCGAACAATATGATATCTGACACCCGGCAAGTCCTTTACCCTTCCGCCTCTTATAAGAACAACTGAATGCTCCTGAAGATTATGACCAATACCCGGAATGTAAGAGGTCACTTCCATTGCATTAGTAAGCCTGACCCTTGCCACTTTCCTAAGCGCTGAGTTTGGTTTTTTGGGGGTAGTTGTATATACCCTGACACAAACCCCTCTCTTCTGAGGACATCCTTTTAAAGCAGGGGCGGTTGTCTTCCTCCTCACAGCCTTTCTGCCTTTTTTAACCAACTGATTTATCGTGGGCATTGATTACCTCTAAAAAATTTGTCTCTCGACCCTTTTCAGAAAAAAACTTTCTTATGCTATCAACTTTATAATTTATTGTCAAGCAATATTTGCTTCTTGAACAGAAGATTCTTCTGTTAATTCTGCTTCTCCATGTTTTGCAAGAGATATCTTCCTGTAATAAGGGAACCCTGTGCCAGCGGGAATGAGTCTTCCCATAATCACATTCTCTTTAAGCCCCCTGAGATAATCTATCTTTCCTGTGATACTCGCCTCTGTCAAAACCTTCGTTGTCTCCTGGAAAGACGCTGCAGAAATAAAACTCTCCGTAGAAAGCGATGCCTTTGTTATTCCCTGCAAAAGCGGTTCAGCAATTACAGGCCTTTTCCCTTTTGCCAGCATCTTCTCGTTTGCCTCTTCAAATACATATCGTTCAATCTGCTCTCCGACCAAAAAGTCTGTATCGCCAGGTTCTTTTATCTTAACCCTTCTCAGCATCTGCCGTACGATTACTTCAATGTGCTTATCGTTTATCTTAACACCCTGCAGCCTGTAAACTTCCTGCACCTCATCTACCAGATATTTCGCCAGTTCCTTCACGCCGAGCACGCTGAGAATATCATGCGGATTGGCAGAACCATCCATAAGAGGTTCTCCTGCCCTTATCCTGTCCCCTTCTCGTACACTGATATGCTTGCCTTTTGGGATGAGATACTCTTTAGGTTCTCCAACCTCCGGAGTTATGATAACCTTTCTCTTGCCTTTTGTATCCTTCCCGAACAACACAGCGCCATCTATCTCGCTTATAACAGCGCATTCCTTTGGCTTCCTTGTCTCAAAGAGTTCCGCGACCCTCGGCAATCCGCCTGTGATGTCTTTGGTTTTTGTAGTCTCTCTCGGAATCTTTACTATGATATCGCCTGCTTTAACAGCATCACCTTCATTTATTGTTATGATGGCTCCAACAGGCAGAAGATATCTGGCCTCTATAGTAGTACCGTGTATCTTCAATGTCCTTCCAGATTCATCTTTTATAGATATCCTCGGTCTTAAATCGCCTTCTTTATAACTCGCTATAACCTTACTCGAAAGACCCGTAACCTCATCAACCTGTTCCCTCATGGTCTTTCCATCTTCAATATCGCCAAACTTTATTATACCGCTGGCCTCAGTGAGGATTGGAATTGTATACGGATCCCACTCTGCCAACACATCGCCTGGTTTAACCTTTTGCCCATCTTTAACCTTGATCTTCGCACCATAGATAAGAGAATTAACTTCCCTGTCTCTGCCCTGTTCATCGCGAATAGCAATCTCTCCGTTTCTGTTCATAACTATAATTTCATCTTTTGAATTCACAGAAGTATGCACATGGACAAATTTAATCTGCCCCTCATGCCTCGCCTCTAAGGTAGTCTGTTCTGCCCTCCGGCTGGCAGTACCTCCGATATGAAATGTTCTCATGGTAAGCTGAGTTCCTGGCTCGCCTATGGACTGGGCTGCAATAACGCCGACTGCCTCTCCCATTTCAACCATTCTGCCACGTGCCAAATCCCTGCCATAACACTTTGCACATATCCCGCGTTTACTCCTGCAGGTAAGAACACTTCGTATCTTTACCTTCTCTATGCCTGCCTCCTCTATTTTGGATACGCTGTCCTCGTCAATCTCCTCGTTTTCCTTTACAAGGACCTTGCCTGAAAATGGATCAGCAACATCCTCCATTGCAACTCTACCTAATATCCTCTCACCTATTGGCTCAATAATCTCTCCACCTTCAATAAGCGAGGACATATAAATACCGTCCAGCGTACCGCAATCATCTTCGGAAATGATAGCATCTTGCGCAACATCTACCAGTCTACGAGTAAGATAGCCTGAATTTGCGGTCTTTAAGGCTGTATCTGCAAGGCCCTTTCTTGCGCCATGGGTAGAGATAAAGTACTGCAACACGGTAAGGCCCTCTCTGAAGTTAGCTGTAATAGGCGTCTCTATGATCTCGCCTGATGGCTTTGCCATAAGCCCTCGCATCCCCGCAAGCTGCCTTATCTGCTGGGCAGAACCCCTCGCTCCGGAATCAGCCATGATAAAGATAGGGTTAAAGCTTGGAACATTTTTCTCTTTGCCTTTTTCGTCTTTTATAACCTCTGTGCCAAGCTCCTTCAACATCTCGGCAGCAACCTCTTCTGTTGTCTGCGCCCAGATGTCAATGACCTTGTTATATCTTTCACCATCTGTTATTAAACCTTCGTTATATTGCTTTTGAATCTCCTGCACCTCTTTATATGCCTTATCCAGGAGTTTGCCTTTTTTAGCCGGTATCTTCATATCATCTATACAGATAGATATGCCTGCCTTTGTTGCATAGGTATAGCCAAGATTCTTAAGCCGGTCGGCAAGGATTACAGTTTTCTTATCCCCTGCCCGCCTGTAACAGACATCTATGAGATTTGCAAGCTGCTTCTTATCCATTACCCTGTTTACAGATTCAAATAAAATTTCTTCTGGCAATACCTCATTTAAAAGAATCCTGCCAACAGTTGTATCTATCAACTCTCCATTCATTTTAACCTTTATCTTTGCCTGGAGATGTACCTCTCCAGCATCATATGCAACTCTGACTTCCTCAGGAGATGAAAATACATTGCCCTCTCCTTTTACCCCATACCTCTCCCTTGTCATATAATAAAGCCCAAGGACTATATCCTGGGTAGGCGCTATCACAGGCTTCCCATTTGCCGGAGAAAGGATATTGTTCGTTGACATCATGAGTATCCTTGCCTCAGCCTGAGACTCTACAGAAAGAGGCACATGGACAGCCATCTGATCGCCGTCAAAATCTGCATTAAAGGCAGTGCAAACAAGCGGATGGAGCTGAATTGCCTTGCCTTCTATTAAAAGAGGCTCAAATGCCTGAATGCCCAGACGATGCAAGGTAGGAGCTCTGTTCAAGAGCACTGGATGTTCTCTTATAACCTCATCTAAAACATCCCACACCTCCGGCCTTTCCTTCTCAACCATCTTCTTTGCAGCTTTTATGGTAGTAGCATAACCACGTTCTTCAAGCTTCTGATAAATAAACGGTTTAAATAGTTCCAACGCCATCTTCTTTGGCAAACCACACTGATGCAATTTCAAATCAGGACCGATTACAATAACTGAACGGCCGGAGTAGTCAACCCTTTTTCCCAATAGATTTTGCCTGAAGCGCCCGCCCTTTCCCTTTATCATATCACTCAAAGACTTTAACGGCCGCTTATTCTGGCCTGTCACTATTCTGCCCCTTCTCGCATTGTCAAAGAGGGCATCTACGGATTCCTGCAGCATCCTCTTCTCATTGCGTATGATGATATCCGGGGCATTAAGCTCCATAAGCCTCTTAAGGCGGTTATTTCTGTTGATCACTCTTCTATAAAGGTCATTGAGGTCAGATGTAGCAAATCTTCCACCGTCAAGAGGCACAAGAGGCCTTAAATCCGGCGGTAGAACAGGGACAACATCTAATATCATCCATTCAGGTCTCGTGCCTGCCAATCTAAAACCATCAACTATCTTTAATCTCTTAACTATCTTCTTCTTTTTTACCTCAGATGTAGTCTTTTTCATCTCTGCCCTGAGAAAAGAAGAAAGCTTCTGCAAATCCAGTTTCTTTAATACATCACGTACAGCCTCAGCGCCCATGCCAGCAACAAAACTATCGCTGCCATATTGTTCAACAGCCTTTTCGTATTTATCGTCGGTCAAGAGTTCACCGAGTTTCAGGTCTGTATCCTTTGTATCTATAACGATATAGCTTTCATAATATATGACCCTCTCCAGTTCTTTCAGGGTCATGTCTAAGATTGTCCCGATTCTGCTCGGCAGACTCCTCATAAACCATATATGGGCTACAGGTGTAGCAAGCTCTATATGGCCGAGTCTTTCTCTTCTTACTTTAGACGGAATAACCTCTACTCCGCACTTTTCACAGGTTACCCCTCTGTGCTTCATCCTCTTATATTTTCCGCAATTGCATTCATAATCCTTTACAGGGCCAAATATCTTTGCGCAAAAAAGACCATCCCTCTCAGGCTTAAATGTCCTGTAGTTTATAGTCTCTGGCTTCTTTACCTCTCCATGAGACCATTCTCGTATCTTTTCAGGAGATGCGAGAGATATCCGTATGGCAGTAAAATCCGTTGGCCTTTTCTGTTTTCCAAAAAGCGCCATGAGTTTTTCCAAAGTATTTCCTCCTTAAAACTTAAAAGCAGGCTATAGGTGATAGGCTATGGGCTTTACTACCCCTTGCCCATTGCCTCTCGCCTGTCTTTTTACTTCTCTTCCTCTAAAAGCTCTATATTTAATGACAGACTCTGTAGTTCCTTGACAAGGACATTGAATGATTCTGGAAGCGTCGGTTCCATGTTGTACTCCTTCTTAACAATAGCCTCATACACCCTTGTCCTGCCTGGAACATCATCCGACTTCACAGTCAAAAATTCCTGCAGGGTATGGGCTGCGCCATAGGCCTCCATTGCCCACACTTCCATCTCGCCCAATCTCTGGCCGCCAAACTGGGCCTTGCCGCCCAACGGCTGCTGTGTTACAAGAGAATAGGGGCCAGTGCTCCTTGCATGTATCTTGTCATCCACCAAGTGATGGAGCTTTAACATATACATGACGCCAACGGTAACATTCTGGTCAAAGGACTCGCCTGTTCTTCCATCATACAAGATAGTCTTGCCGCTAAGCGGCAATTCAGCCTTTTCCAGCAATTCCTTTATATCCTGTTCCCTTGCGCCGTCGAAGACCGGGCTTGCTATAAATATCCCTTTTTTCAGTCTCTTGGCTACCTCTGTAACCTCTTTATCAGAAAGGTCATTTATATATTTGCTGAAATCAGGAGAGCTATATATCTTCTTAATCTTTTCCCGTAATGCATTCGGGCTAAAATCTTTTTCCATATATGCAGCCAACTGCTCTCCCAAGCTCCTTGCAGCCCAGCCAAGATGCGTTTCCAATATCTGACCAACGTTCATTCTTGAAGGAACACCCAACGGATTTAAAACCAATTCTACAGGCGTCCCATCGGCAAGATACGGCATGTCTTCTTCAGGCAGTATCCTTGACACAACCCCCTTATTCCCATGACGTCCTGCCATCTTATCCCCAACCGCTATCTTCCTCTTCATGGCTATGTACACCTTAACCATCTTGATGACTCCGGGAGGAAGTTCATCGCCTCTCTTCAGCCTGTCTATCCTCTCATCAAAAACAACTTTGATAAGGTCTATCTGTTCGCTAAAAGTATCAAATATCCGTCTTAATTCCTTTTCCGCATGTTCGTCGCCTAATGATAGTTCTTCCCATTTGCTCATAGAAATTTTATCCAATATTTCTTCTGTAATTGTTCCGCCTTTTTTGAGAAGCACATTGCCTTTTTTATCAGTTAGTTTTTCAGCCAAATGCTTTCCCAGCAGTAGTTTCTTAGTCTTCTTAAAGGCTGTATCCTTTACAATCTTTATCTCATCTTCCTTATCCTTTAAGAGCTTAGCTATCTCTCTGTCTTCAATGGATTTGCTCCGCTCATCCCTGTCCGCGCCTTTTCTTGAAAATACTTTAACATCTATAACAACGCCTTCAACACCCGGCGGCACCTTAAGCGAGGTATCTTTCACATCCTCTGCCTTTTCTCCAAAGATGGCGCGAAGCAGTTTTTCTTCTGGAGAAAGCTGAGTTTCGCCTTTCGGGGTCACCTTGCCGACTAATATATCTCCAGGCCCCACCTCGGCGCCAACCCTCACTATTCCGCCATCATCCAAATCTTTCAGCGCCTCTTCTCCCACATTGGGAATATCCCTTGTAATATCCTCTTTGCCAAGTTTTATATCCCTGGCCATTGTTTCAAACTCTTCTATATGCACTGAGGTGAATACATCCTTTTGAAGAAACCGTTCACTTATAAGTATAGAATCTTCAAAATTATAGCCACCCCACGGCATAAATGCTACCAAGACATTTCTGCCAAGAGCAAGTTCACCTAAATCCGTTGAAGGGCCATCTGCTATCACATTTCCTTTAGTTATTTTATCACCAACCTTTACTATCGGTTTCTGATTTATACATGTATTCTGATTAGACCTCTTAAATTTGCTGAGATTGTAAATATCCACGCCGTCGCTGTTCCTGAGCACTATCCTTGATGCATCCACGTTCTCAACAACACCGTCTCTCTTGGCAATCATCGTGACGCCAGAGTCTTTTGCAACAACCTCTTCAATGCCTGTTCCAATAAGAGGGGCATCTGTCTGAATGAGCGGAACAGCCTGACGCTGCATGTTAGAGCCCATAAGCGCCCTATTGGCGTCGTCATTTTCAAGAAATGGAACAAGGGCTGACGCAATACTCACCAGTTGATTCGGCGAAACGTCCATGAGTGTAATATCCTCAGGCCTTGCCATGACAAACTCTCCGCCCTTTCTTGCGGATACCATATCAGTAGAAAATCTACCGTCCTTATCAAGAGGCGCATTGGCCTGCGCTATTACATGAACCTCTTCATCCAATGCAGATAAGAATCTTATTTTATTGGTTACCTTGCCGTTTACGGCCTCTCTATAAGGGGTTTCTATAAAACCGAATTCATTGACCCTTGCATAGGTGCTGAGCGATACGATCAAACCTATATTCGGCCCTTCCGGCGTTTCTATAGGGCATATCCTGCCGTAGTGGGTAGCATGGACATCTCTTACCTCAAAGCCAGCCCTCTCCCTTGTCAAACCGCCTGGGCCAAGGGCAGAAAGCCTTCTCTTATGCGTAATCTCAGAAAGCGGATTGGTTTGATCCATAAACTGTGAAAGCTGACTGGAGCCAAAAAATTCTCTGACTACTGCCTGGACAGGTTTTGGATTTATAAAATCATGCGGCATAAGAGTTTCCAACTCACCAAGACTCATTCTCTCCTTTACCGCCCTCTCCATTCTCAAGAGTCCTATCCTATATTGATTCTCCAAGAGTTCGCCAACCGACCTAATCCTCCTGTTCCCAAGATGATCTATATCATCCACAATCCCCTGCCCGTTCTTCAATCCTACGAGATAACGAACCACACCAAGGATATCTTCTTTACGCAGTGTAGTATGTTCCAGGGGGGCATCAAAGCCAAGTTTCCTGTTGAGCTTCAACCTGCCTACTTTTGACAGGTCATATCTATCAGCAGCAAAGAACAGATTATTAAAGTGCTGTCGTGCAGCAGCTACAGTAGGGGGATCGCCGGGCTTAAGCCTTTTGTATATCTCTACCATAGCATTTACTGTCATATTGGTAGTTGCATCGTCAGGATTATCCTTGCGGTAGGTCTGGATAATCTTTGTTTCTTCATTTGCAATTCTGTCGTTGATAAGGGTGTCTCTAAAGAAAGAACCAAGGCCTTCTATAAACAAGAGCTGAAACTTCGCTATCCCCCTCTTTTCTATCTCGTCCAACTTTTCCTTTGTAACAACATGGTTGCACTCTAAGAGCACTTCCCCTGTCTTATTATCAACAATATCCTTTGCTGCTATCTTGCCTAAAACATCTTCTATCTCAATCGGTATATACTTAATTCCAGCAGCAACAAGTCTTTTTACAATCGCCCTGTTAAATTTTCTATCCTTTTTTATAATTATCTCTTCTGTTTTCGGGTCTTTTATATCTTTGCTTACCCGTTGGCCTATAAGATAGTCTGGCTCAACTTTTTTGGATATTTTCTTTCCTTCCAAGACAATCTCTTCAGCAGGATAGAAATAGTTCAGAAGCTCTTCTATGGAATACCCCAATGCTTTGAGGAGAATGGTCGCAAGCATCTTCCTGCGTTTATCTATACGTACATAAAGCCAATCCTTCTGGTCAAATTCAAAGTCAAGCCATGAACCCCGATAAGGTATTATCCTTGCAGTATATTGAAGCTTTCCGCTTGCATAGCCTTTCCCCTTTTCATATTCAAAAAATACGCCTGGAGACCTGTGCAGCTGGCTTACGATAACCCTCTCTGTGCCATTGATAATGAAAGTTCCATTATCAGTCATGAGCGGCACCTCTCCAAAATATATCTCTTGCTCTTTTACATCTCTTATTGTCTGCGCGCTGGTTGACTGGTCTTTATCCCAAACAACGAGCCTTACTACTATCTTCATGGGTGAGGCGTATGTCATACCTCTCTGCTGGCATTCTTCAACACTATATTTAGGTTCTTCCAATATATAATTTACAAAATCCAACGTTGCTGTACCGCTGTAGTCTTTTATGGGAAATAGGCTTTTAAATACACCATGAATACCGATGTCCGCTCTATTATCAGGCTTCACATCAAACTGTAGAAATTGTTGGTAGGATTTTTTCTGAACATCTATAAGGTTTGGTATATCTACGATCTTTCCTATACGAGAATAGTTCTTTCTAAGGGTTGCCCCATTTAATAATGCATGTCCCATTTCTTTCTCCCTCTCTTAAAAACCGTAAGTCGTAAGTTGTAAGTATTTAGTGGTAACTACTTACGACTCCTTACGACTTACGACTTACTTATTTACTTTATCTCTATCTGGGCGCCAGCGGCTTCCAGCAGTTTCTTAAAGTTGTCAGTGTCCGCTTTTGAAACACCTTCTTTCACAGTCTTTGGGGCGCCTTCCACAAGGTCCTTAGCTTCTTTTAGCCCAAGACCCGTAATTGCCCTGACCTCTTTAATGACCTTAATCTTATCTGCGCCAGCGGCTTTAAGGATGATGGTAAACTCGGTCTTTTCCTCTGCTGGAGCGCCTACTGCGACTGCTCCAGCCGCAGGGGCTGCTATAGCAACCGGCGCTGCTGCTGTAACACCAAACTTATTCTCTAACTCCTTCACAAGCTCTGCCAGTTCTAATACTGTTATTCCTTCAACATACTTTACAACATCCTCTTTTGAAATCTTTGACATTTTAAAAACCTCCGTTTTTTAATTTAATTGTATGAGGTCTGAGGCTTGAGGTATGAGGCAAAAACCTCTAACCTCCAACCGCTAACCTTTTTTCGCTTTTATTGCAACTAACGTGTATACTAAGTTTCTCGGAACACCGCTCAAAACCCTTACAAAGCCTGTTGGCACAGCGATTAACACACCAACCAGCTTTCCCAACAATACCTCTTTTGATGGAAGTTCTGAAAGTGCCTTTATTTCGTTCAGGCTTATGACCTTCCCACCCACTATAGCAGCCTTCAGTTTAAGATTAGGCTCATCCTTGGCAAATTGAGTAAGTATCTTGGCTGCTGCCACAGGGTCTGCATAGCTCATAGCAACAGCAGTTGTTCCGACAAAATAGTCCTTGAGAGGTTCAGCCCCAGCATCTTTTAGGGCTATCTTCGCAAGCGTATTTTTAACAACCTTCAGCTCAACAGACGCATCTCTCAAAGATTTTCTCAGGGCAGTTATCTTTTCTACCTTTAACCCTTTGTAATCAGCTACAAACGCAGCCTTTGCCTTCTTAAATCTCTCCTCAAGTTCGCTTACAAGCTTCTTTTTCTCTTCCTTAATCAATCTTTTCTCCCCCCTTTCTGTCCTTGGATTTTTTGCTTTTGGAACAAAGACAGAAAGGACATTCAATTTCGGATTTCGGAATTCTGATTTGGGATTTTAAAATCCGCAATCCGAAATCGCAAATCCAAAATTTTTGCTTGGCCTCGATAGGATTATTAAGCCAAAAGGCCCCTACTGTCTTTGACCTATATATATAGAGGATAAGGTTAAGGGTTTTACTCAACCTAAACCTTGACCTTAACCTTTATTTAAAAAGCTCTCTTACCCCTACGGCATCTATCTTAATGCCTGGCCCCATTGTTGTTGATATGGTAATGCTTTTTAAATACGTCCCTTTACTCGTAGACGGTTTTGCCTTGACAACAGTTTCTAACAAGGCAGTAAGGTTTTCTTTCAGCTTATTCACACCAAATGAAACCTTGCCAATAGGGACATGCATATTGCCGCTTTTATCAACCTTAAATTCTATTTTGCCTGCCTTAACCTCTTTTACTGCCCTGGCAACATCAAATGTTACAGTACCAAGCTTTGGATTTGGCATAAGTCCTCTCGGGCCTAAAACCTTTCCCAGCTTACCAACTGCACCCATCATATCAGGTGTGGCTACAATACTGTCAAAATCAAGCCAGCCCTTAGACACCTTTTCTATAAGGTCATCTCCCCCGACAAAATCAGCTCCAGCGTCCTTTGCCTCTTTTTCTTTCTCACCTTTGGCAAATACTAAGACCCTCACTTTTTTACCTGTTCCATTAGGAAGAACCACCGTCCCCCTTACCATCTGTTCCGGCTGTTTAGGATCAACCCCAAGCCTCACAGCTAAATCAACGGTCTCGTCAAATTTGGCTACCGTTGTTTCCGGAACAAGTTTTACTGCATCATCCAGATTGTATAGCTTAGAGCTATCTACTTTTGCAATTGCTGCATTAAATTTCTTTCCCATTTCTATCCCTCCACCACAATTCCCATGCTTCTTGCTGTACCTTCAATAGTTTTTACAGCAGCATCAAGATTGGCTGCTGTCAAATCAGGCATTTTGAGCTTTGCTATCTCTATAACCTGCTTCTTTGTAACCTTGCCAACCTTATCCTTATTCGGCGTACCAGAACCTTTCTCAACTGCTGCTGCCTTTAAAAGCAGAGTTGAAGCAGGCGGGGTTTTGGTTATAAATGAAAAAGACCTGTCTGAATAGACTGTGATTACTACAGGTGTAATCATGCCTTCCTGCTTCTGGGTCTTGGCATTGAATTGCTTGCAAAACTCCATGATGTTCACGCCATGCTGACCCAATGCAGGGCCAACCGGCGGCGATGGGTTAGCCTTACCTGCAGGAATCTGCAGTTTAATCTGTGTAACAACCTTTTTAGCCATACTTATATCTCCTTAAAAGACAGGCTATGGGCTATAGGCTATAGGTTTGCAGTTTTTTTCATTCCCATTGCCTCTTGCCTATCATCTATTGCCTGCCTTTATGCCTTTTCTACCTGAACAAAATCAAGTTCCACAGGCGTTGCCCTGCCAAATATACTTACAAGCACTTTCAGTTTACCCTTCTCAGGCTTCACCTCGTCAACTATGCCGGTAAAATTAGTAAACGGACCGTCTACAACCCTTACATTTTCACCCCTCTCAAAGAGGATTTTGGGTTTCGGTCTTACTGCACCCTCTTCCATCTGATGTGTTATCTTTTTAACTTCTTCGTCAGATACTGTTTGTGGGCTTGTGGTCCCGCCTACAAAACCAGTTACTTTCGGAGTGTCTTTCACAAGATGCCATGTATCCTCGTTTAACTCCATATTTACCAGGATATATCCAGGGAAGAATTTTCTTGAGGTGGTTTTTTTCTCCCCCTTTACCAGGCCTATAACCTTTTCTGAAGGCACTAATATCTCAGAGAACAACTCTTCCATTTTAGCGTTTTTAATCCGTTCTTGAAGAGTAACCTTTACCTTATTCTCATAACCTGAATAAGTATGTACCACATACCATTTTTTTGTCATATATGATTCAACTCCGGTAGAAAGGTCAGATTAAAAATAACCTCATAGCCTTTGACCAACACAAAATACCCTAACCCAATACTATTCTTATCAATTTTGAGAAAACAAAATCTACAACCCCAAAGAAAACACCTATCAAAAGAACTAACCCAATAACCACCCATGTAGAGGCAGCAATATGCTTTCTGGCAGGCCATGTTACTCTTTTTAATTCCTGGTTCGCTTCTGATAGAAATTGTCTTGATTTGTCTATAAGCTCCATTTTTATCCCTCTTTAATGGTAAACTGTTAACTGTAAACTGTTTTGCCTTTCTTTACGGTTTACCGTTCACAGCTCACTGTTTTTTAAACTGGCAGGCCAGGAGGGATTCGAACCCCCAACACTCGGTTTTGGAGACCGACGCTCTAGCCGTTAGAGCTACTGGCCTATCTGGATTTCGGATTTACGATTTACGAATTACGATTTAAAACCTAAAATCGTAAATCTAAAATCTAAAATCGTAAATTATTTCGTTTCCTTATGAACCGTATGCTTTCTGCAATGTCTGCAATACTTCTTAAGCTCAAGTCTATCAGGCATTGTCTTCTTATTTTTTGTGGTTGTATAGTTTCTCTCTTTACAATCAGTGCATGCCAATGTGATTATGTCTCTCATATCGTTTCACTCCCTCAAAAAATGTTTGAGGTATGAGGTTTGAGGCAAAAACCTTTAACCTCCAACCCCTAACCTCCAACAATTTGCAATTACGCAATTATCTTCGTCACAACTCCAGCGCCTACCGTCCTGCCGCCTTCTCTGATTGCAAATCTTAATCCCTCGTCCATTGCTATGGGCATGATTAGCTCTACATCAAGATTTGTATTGTCTCCGGGCATTACCATTTCCACTCCCTGAGGCAGTGTGGCTACTCCGGTTACGTCGGTTGTCCTGAAGTAAAACTGCGGTCTGTATCCGTTGAAGAAGGGGGTGTGCCTTCCGCCTTCTTCTTTTGTTAATACGTATATCTCTGCCTTAAATTTGGTATGCG